>Ga0307509_10000031_pt1 | contig 205072 bp, 184 predicted proteins | sample 10_EM_MG_FD_202245 | JGI IMG/M metagenome (GOLD analysis project Ga0307509, IMG submission 202245) | Populus trichocarpa ectomycorrhiza microbial communities from riparian zone in the Pacific Northwest, United States - 10_EM | ecosystem: Host-associated > Plants > Roots > Unclassified... | reverse complement strand
AATCAGCCAGCAGGCTGTCCAGCAACTCCTTCGATACGGCTTTCTTTGCTACGGTCATCATCGCTCCTTGATGCGCGGCAGTTTCCTGCCAAATGACCGTTTACACAAAAATTCTGACACCCTCGCTTCAAGCACACTACGTGCTTCCGCAAGCGGCAGAGAAGATGAAGAAAAATACGCCTTTGCGGCCCAGCAAGAAGAAGCAAAGCGAACCTCCATCCTTGCCTCGTTCTAATCCTCCATCCCCATGAGCTCCATGAAACCCTTCTCCCTGCGCATCTTCGTCGCCGACGGCGACCCGGACGGCCTGCGCGTCGTCGAGCGTTCCAACTGGGTCGGCAAGGCGCTGGTCTTCCCGCGTGCCTTGCTGCCCAGGGTCAAGCAGCGCGCCGAGCTGGGCCAGACCGGCGTCTATCTGCTGCTCGGGCCGCGCGAGGACGGCGAAGGCGAGATGCTGTACATCGGGGAGGGCGACCCGGTGCGGCCACGGTTGGAGAGCCATTACGCGCAGAAGGATTTCTGGAACCGGGCGGTGTGTTTTGTCGCCGCGCCGGGCCAGCTCAACAAGGCGCACGTGCAGTTTCTGGAAGCCAATTTGATCTGCCTAGCCCGCGCCGCCAAGCGTCTGCCGCTCGACAATGTCAATCAGCCGGCCGAGCCGAGCCTGTCGGAGGCGGATTGCGCCGACATGCAGGTTTTCCTTGAAAACATGCTGGGCATGCTGCCGGTGCTCGGCGTGCATGCCTTCGAGCAGGCCGCGCCGCTGGCTGCGGCCGTCGCGCAGGCGGCTCTGAGTTGCCGGGGCAAGGGCGTGGCCGCCAGCGGCTACGAGGCGACGCAGGGCTTTGTCGTCAAGGCCGGTTCGCAGGCCGTCGGCGAAAGCGCGCAGTCGATGCAGCGGCACGTGCGCAACATGTTCGATCTGCGCCAGGAGTTGATCGCCAACGGCGTGCTGCTGCGCGACGGCGAGCATTACCACTTTGCGCAGGATTACGTTTTTCCCGCGCCGTCGACGGCGGCGGCCGTGGTACTGGGGCGCAGCGCCAATGGGCGGGTGGAGTGGAAGGATGCCGGTGGGCGGACTTTGAAGGAGTTGCAGGAGCGGGAAGCGGCTTCGTCGTAACAACCACGATGGGATGAAAAAGACCGTGAATATGGATTCACCTTTCAAACAGGCTAAGAACAAGACCCGCTCGCCATTGAAAGAGCGGCCGCTGCGAAATCCCGGACAGTCGGTGCGGGAGGCGCGCGTGGACATCGTGTTCGACAAGTTGCTCGGTCCGATGATGATCGCGCTGCTCTTCGGCGCGTGGGCAATGCTGGAATGGGTGCGCTATTACTTTCCGGTGAAAGTGGCTCCCTGGCTGGTCACCGTTTTTGCCATTCTGGCCCTGGCTTATTGCCTGTGGCAGTTTCGCAAGTACTGGCCGCAAGTGAAGCAACTGCAACTTGCCGAAGACGGCGAAAAGGCGGTCGGCCAGTTTCTTGATCGACTGCGCGAATCGGGTTACATGGTTTTTCACGATGTTGTCGGCACTGGCTTCAACGTTGATCACGTCATCATCGGACCGGCAGGCGTCTTTACCGTGGAAACGAAGACGTGGAAAAAGCCCGTTACGGGCGACGCAAGAATCACGTTCGATGGCGAAAAATTGACGTCCAACGGGTTTGCACCGGACCGGAATCCGGTTGTTCAGGCCAAGGCACAGGCACGATGGCTCAAGGAGTTGCTGGCAGAAAGTACAGGCAGGTCGTTTTCGGTGTGGCCAGTCCTGTTGTTTCCTGGTTGGTATGTGGAAAACAGTCGTGAGGCGTGGGGCGAAATTTGGGTGTTGGAACCGAAAGCCCTGCCCACATTTTTGCAGAACAAGGGACAGCGCTTGGCCCCGGAAGATAGTTTGCTTGCGTCGGCGCATCTCCGCACCTTCATTCGTGCGCAAGAACGAATGCTCGACGAAAAGCGTTAAGTTTTTTTGCTGCGAGGTCAGACAGTTCCAGCGCTAGAAGGGGCAGCTTCGATTTGTCTTCTGGTGGCAATTCATGTAATGGAAAACCCTTTTAGCGCCGAGGCGTAGAACGCTGTTTGTGCTCAGGAAAAAGTCGGGCATACGCTATTCGCGAATAGCGAATACCAGACATCTTAGGAAAGCATCCGCCTGATCAATAGCCCAGACGGCCTTGTCAGCGTCAATCGCTTCGCCGGTATAGTCGGCCAGCAGGCGGATACGTTCGACCTGATTGAGCGCTCGGCCAAGCTCGGTAGAAGCTAGCCCCGGCTTGACCAGATGTTTGCCGAATGCACCGATCAGGCCGCTGTGGGTGCGGATTTCAGCAGGGTTGATGAGGGCGCCGGAGCGCAGCAATGCCGCGTGGGCGGCGTCGAACATGGCGTAATAGGCGCGATTGCAGGCGCCTTCAATATCGCCGTTCGCCAACAGCAGCCGGGCCGATGTCAGGGCGCGGATCGCCTTTTCGTCGTAGTCCTCCGGACTCACAAACGAACCCCATCACGCTGGATGTTTGCGATAAGCGCCGGGTTGTTGAAGTGTTCCGGGTGTGCCCATTCATCTTCCCAAAGTGGCACCGCCTCGATCAGCACGCCGGTTTCGAGCATCACGTCGAAGGCGATGCCGGCCATGACTACGGCCGCATCGGTTCGTTGCCCATGCGGGCCGCGCAGGACCACTGCGATATCAGCATCGCTGTCCGGCCGATGCGTCCGGCGCGCGCGACTGCCGAACAGCACCGCCTCCGCCAGATCGTACTGGCTGGATATTCTGGCGATGAACGCTTGCGCTGCGCGTTGTGTTGCTGCGTCGATGTTTGTTTGGGGGTTGGTCATGAGGCGTTCCGGTTCTTGCGGCAAGTTCGAGGATAGCCAGAGTGCCGGCAGATAGCAATTGCATATCCCTTTGTTCCGCCAGGGGGGCGCGGCTCGGCACGGGCGAAGTCCGGATCGAAAATGAAAAAAGGCCTCAATTGAGGCCTTTTGGGTCGTCTTGGGCGAGGGTTACGTAGCACTCGTTTGCAACGTATGCCCCCGTTATCTTCAGCCGCGCACCAGCAGCAGCGAGGTGCTGGCGACGCGCACGAGCTTCTCGGCGACGCTGCCGACGATCAGCCGTTCGAAGCCGCGGCGGCCGTGCGTACCGACGACGATCAGGTCGGCATGCCACTCGTCCGCGCCGTCGGCGATCAGGTCCGGTACGCGCTTCTTGCTTGATTCGAAGAGGCGACGTTCGGCCTTGACGCCCTCGGTCGCGGCGAGTGCCACCGCGTCGTCGAGCAGTTTGTTGCCGACGGAGCGGATGGCCGCTTCCGCTTTTTCGACGTCGATATAGGTGCCGATGCCCATGCCGTGCTGTTCGAGCAGCGATTCGTCTTCGGCATGAACGATGCAAAGTTCCGCGCTGACGCTCTTCGCGAGCTGGACCGCTTCTTTCAACGCCTTGCCGGCGGTCGGGCTGCTGTCGATGGCGACCATGATGCGTTTGTACATGCTGGTTCCTTTCCGTTATCCGAATGAGTGAGAATCAGTGGGGAATCATCGCGCTGAACGGCACGACGTAGGCCTGCAGCGTGACGAAGAAGCCGACCAGTACCACCAGGGCGATACTGTGGAAGAAGACGTAGCGCAGGATGTCGCCTTCATGGCCGTACCACTGCGTGGCGGTCGAGGCGACGACGATCGATTGCGCGTCGACCATCTTGCCCATCACGCCGCCCGAGCTGTTGGCGGCGGCCATCAGCACCGGATTGATGCCAAGCTGCTCCGCGGTGATGCGCTGCAAGCCGCCGAAGAGGACGTTCGACGCCGTGTCCGAGCCGGTCAGTGCGACGCCGAGCCAGCCGAGCATGGTGCCGAAGAACGGATAGAACACGCCGGTGTAGGCAAAGGCCAAGCCCAACGTGGCATCGACGCCCGAGTAGCGGGTCAGGTAGCCGAGGGCGAGCATGGCGACGATGGTCAGCAGCGAGTAGCGCACGATCCAGATCGTCTGCACGAACTGGCGGCCGATACCGAGCGGCGAGTAGCCCATCAGCAGGCCGGCGATGATGGCGGCGATCAGGATGCCGGTGCCGGTGGTGGTGAACCAGTTGAGTTTGTAGACCGCTTCTTCCTTCTTCGGTTTGGCGACGACCGGCGGCACCTTCTCGATCTTCTCGTGGATGCCTTCGAACTTGAAGACCGGTGCGGAAAAATCGTTGTTGCCCATCTTCGGCTTGCCGGCGGCGTCGAGCACGGCCTGGCCGTCGGCGCTGACCACCGGGCGGACGTCGATCGCCTTCTTGAATTCCGGCAGACCCCAGATGAAGACGAAGACGGTCAGGATCACCCACGGCATCCAGGCGCGACGGACAGCGGACGCCTCCTGTTTGACCGGCACTTCGAGCACGGCGTCGGCGACGGTGGCGGAATCATCGCGGCCGGGCAGCTTGGTCGAGGTCCAGATTTCCTTCGGTTGCCAGATTTTCAGGAAGCCGATCAGGCAGGCCATCGAAACCAGCGAGGCGATCACGTCCACCAGCATCGGACCATGATAGTTCGAGACGAGGAACTGCGTGATGGCGAAGCTGCCGCCAGCCACGAGAATCGCGGGCCAGATCTGCATCATGCCCTTGCGCCCGGCAAAGGCCCAGATCAACCAGAAGGGGACGAGCAGCGAGAAGAAAGGCAACTGGCGCCCGATCATTGCCGAAAGCATCATCTCGTCGAGGCCGGTGACCTTGGCCAGCGTGATGACCGGAGTACCCAGCGCGCCGTAGGCGACGGGTGCCGTGTTGGCGATCAGCGCGAGACCCGACGCGGCGAGCGGCGAGAAGCCGAGGCCGATGAGCACGGCGCCGGTCACGGCGACCGGCGTGCCGAAGCCTGCCGCACCTTCGAAGAAGGCGCCGAAACAGAAGGCGATCAGCAGCAGTTGCAGGCGGCGGTCGGAAGTGATGCCGGCGATCGAGTTCTGCAGTACCTTGAAGGACCCGTTCTCGGTCGTCAGGCGGTGCAGGAAGATGATGTTGAGGACGATCCAGCCGATCGGAACGAGGCCGTTGAAGGCGCCGAAGATGGCGGCGTCGGAAGCCATGTCGAGCGGCATGCCGAAGCCCATGACGGCGATCGCCAGAGCAGCCAGCAGGGCGAGAATCGCCGCCATGTGCGCCTTGACGTGAAAAAAGGCCAGTGCCGCGAGCATGACCACGACCGGCACGGAGGCCAGTAGCGCGGACATTCCGATACTGCCCAAAGGATTGTATACCTGTTGCCAAACCATCTTTGTTTGCCCTCCTGAACTGCGTTGCTATGGATCGCTTTTTAGGTTCGTATCGGCTTTGTTCGCCGCATGAACCGGCTCATTCCTGTTTTTACCAATGGACAACGGATTGCCCCTGGTAAACAAGGTGACGCGGATCTTAATCAATCTTATGATTAGGAAAAAATTGGTAGGACCATTTGCCCGAGGTGGCCTCGGGCAGCCGTTTCAACCGTGTTCTGGAGAATGTTCGTGGCGCAACGCAGTGTTGCAGAAGAAGCGCAGCGCGCACTGGAAGTGCGCCTGCTCGATGGCACGTGGACGGCGGGAACGCGCCTGCCGGCGGAGCGCGCGCTGGCCGAAGCGCTCGGCGTGTCGAGGAACTCGCTGCGCGAGGCGATTTTCTGTCTCAAGGCGCGCGGCCTGCTGGTCAGCCGCCAGGGAAGCGGTGTGTTCGTGACCGACCGTCTGCAGGCGGCGATCAGTTCGCCGTGGCAGCAATTGCTGGCCGACCATCCGGATCTGCGCTGGGATACGCTCGAATTCCGCCGCGAACTGGAGGCGGCGACGGCGCATTACGCCGCGCTGCGTGCCGACAAGGAGGATCTGAAGAAGATCGGCGCCATCGTCAAACGTCTGGTCCTGGCTTACGACGGCGGCGACCGGCACGCGGAGCGCCAGGCCGATGCGGATTTCCACGAAGCGATCGCCGAGGCCTCGCACAACAGCATGTTTTTATACCTGCATTCCGGCATGGTGCGCATGCTGCGCGAGCACATCAGCCTGAACCTGATCGGTCTCGAGGATTCGGGTGGCGAGGTGACGAATCAGCTGCGCGAGCAGCACCTCTGCATCTGGGATGCCATCCGCCAGCGCCGGCCCGATGCGGCCAGGCAGGCGATGCTGACGCATATCGACTTTACCCGCTCGGAACTCGCCCGGCGCGAGGATTGAGCGCCCGCCCGGTCGCAGGGGGAGCGGGCTACGGGCGGGGATTGTCTTTCGACACCCCTTCATCCAGATCCCGCCACTCGCCGTCGAACAGCCCTTCGATCGGCCGGAAATTCGATTTGTAAGCCATTTTCTGGCTGTCGCGAATCCAGTAGCCGAGATAGAGATAGGGCAGCTTGTTGGCGGCGCACTGGGCGATTTGCCAGAGCACGTTGTAGGTGCCGAAGCTGGCGCCGGCGATGTCTGGGTCGTAGAAGGTGTAAACCGACGACAGGCCGTCGCTTAGTACGTCGATGATGCTGACCATGCGCAGCGCGCCGTTCGCCTCGGGGTCGGTGAACTCGACGAGGCGCGTGTCGACGCGGCTTTGCAGGAGGAAATGCGAGTACTGCTCGTGGCTGTCCTGATCCATGCCGCCGCCAGCGTGGCGCGCCGACTGATAGCGCAGATAGAGCTGGTAGTGGTCGTCGAAAAAGCCGAGCGGCAATTCGCGCGCGTGCAGGCCGCCATGCGCGCTGAGGCTGCGGCGCTGGCTGCGGTTCGGCGCAAAACGGGCGACCGGCAGGCGGACCGGGACACAGGCGCGACATTCGTCGCAGTGCGGCCGATAGGTGAAGACGCCGCTGCGGCGAAAGCCGGCGCGCACCAGTTCGCCATACACCTCGACGTTGATCAGGTGGGTCGGCGTCGCAACCTGCGAGCGCGCTTTTTCGTCCGGCAGGTAACTGCAAACGTAGGGCGCCGTGCTGTAGAACTGCAGGAGCGAGAACGGCAGGTCGGAATCGTTGAGCCGGGACATTTTCCTTACTTCCAGGGTTGGCTGGCACCATCGGCCGGCCATCGGGCAGCTTGCGCGTCCATCGCCACCAGTTCGTGCAGTCGGCAAAGAAAGCCGCTGCGCGGTATTTCGCGGGCGCCCAGCGAGGCGAGGTGTGGCGTATTCATCTGGCAATCTATCATGCCGAATCCTTGCGCTTCAAGAAAACGGGCGAGATGCGCGGCAGCGATCTTCGAGGCATCGGAGGCGCGGGAAAACATCGACTCGCCGTAGAACATGCGGCCGATCGCCAGTCCGTACAGACCGCCGACCAGACGCCCTTCCACCGAGACTTCGACCGAATGCGCGATGCCGAGTTCGAATAGTTGTCGATAGGCGCGCTGCATCTCGCGCGTGATCCAGGTTCCGGGCTGGCCGGTGCGTGGGGTTTCGGCGCAGGCCTGAATGACTTCCGGGAAGGCGCTGTCGAGGCGCACTTCATAGCGGCCGGCGCGCAGGGTACGGCGCAGCGAGCGGGAAATCCTGAACTCGGCCGGAAAGAGCACCATACGCGGATCGGGGCTCCACCAGAGGATAGGTTCGCCAGCCGAGAACCATGGGAAAATGCCTTGCCGGTAGGCGTCGACGATGCGCTGCGGGGTCAGGTCGCCGCCCGCGCAGAGCAGGCCGTTCGGCTCGCTGAGCGCCTGGCTCAGCGGCGGGAAGGAGGCATCGCCGATGAGCCAGGGAATCATTGCCGGACGGTGACGGCCTGCCGCTCGGACGGGAAAGCCCGCGTCGGCGTCTTGAAGGCGACGACGTGGTCGACGTCGAGCTTGATGCCGATTTTTTCGCCGAGCGCATGGTTGTGGTGCGATGGAACCAGCGAGAGGACTTCGGCGCCGCTGCCCAGGCGCAAGGTGTAGAGAATGTCGGCGCCGCGAAACGACTTGTGCACGACTTCCGCCTGCATGCCGCTGCGATCGTCATGGACGATATCGTCCGGGCGCAGCAAGACTTCGACGCCGCAGCCCTTGCCGCAGACGCCGCAACCCTGGCTGCATTCGAGCGGCACGTGCGATTCGAGCACGCCGACTTCGACTTCGACCCGGTTGTTGTCGAGCACCACGCCCGGCAGGAGCACGCCCTGGCCGACGAAATCGGCGACAAAGCGATTGCTCGGCCGATGGTAGAGGTTGTAGGGCGTATCCCATTGCTGGATGGCGCCGTCGGCCATGACGCCGATTTCGTCGGCCATGGCAAACGCTTCGTGCTGGTCGTGCGTGACGAGTACCGCGGTCATTCCCTGGCTCTTGAGAATATCGCGGACTTCCAGCGACAGCCGCTCGCGCAGATCGACGTCGAGATTGGAGAAAGGTTCGTCGAGCAGGATCAGTTGCGGGCGCGGCGCCAGCGCGCGGGCCAGGGCAACGCGCTGCTGCTGGCCGCCGGAGAGTTCGTGCGGATACTTGCGCCCCTGGCCGCTCAGGCCGACTGTCGCCAACAATTCGTCTACGCGTGTTGCACGCTCGTCGCGGGCGATTTTCGCTAGGCCGAAGCCGATGTTTTCAGCAATATTCAGGTGTGGAAACAGCGCGTAATCCTGGAAAACCATGCCGATGCGCCGGCGTTCGGGCGGCACGCGAAAACCGGCGCGGCTGACCAGCGTGTCTTCAATGCGGATTTCGCCGGCGGTGATTTCCTCGAAACCGGCAATACAGCGCAGCAGCGTGGTCTTGCCGCAGCCCGAGGGGCCGAGCAGGCAGGCGATCTTCCCGGTCTCGACACGAAAGCCGACACCGTTGACGACGACATGCGCGCCATAGCGCTGAACGATGCCGTCGAGTTCAAGATGAGCCATGGGGAGCGGTGTGACTTCTGTAGGTTCAAGCGGGAGAATTGCGAAGAGCTTGCCGGACGGTCAATTATAATTCGCATTTACGCCGCTCAACGATGAAAACCGCCCGCTTCACTGTCCGCTTCAATTTCCTGCTCGCGATCTCCGCTACCGTCGCCGCTTTCGTCGGGCTGCCGGTGGCGAGCGTGCTGGCGAACATCTTCAGCGGCGGCACCGGCGGCACTTGGTTGCATCTGGCCTCGACCGTCCTCCCCGAGTATGTCGGCAATACGCTCTGGCTTTGCCTTGGCGTCGGCCTTGGCGTGATCGTGATCGGCGTCGGCACGGCCTGGCTGACGGCGATGCACGACTTTCCCGGGCGGCGGATTTTCGAGTGGGCGCTGGTCTTGCCGCTGGCGGTGCCGGCCTACGTGCTGGCCTATGTCTATACCGATTTCCTGCAGTTTGTCGGGCCGCTGCAAAGCGGTTTGCGCGAATTCTTCGGCTGGAGCCGGGCGGACTACTGGTTTCCGGACGTGCGTACGCTGGGCGGTGCGGTGCTGATGTTCGTTTTCGTGCTTTATCCCTACGTCTATCTCCTGGCGCGCACGGCATTCATCGAGCGGGCGAGCGGCATGCTCGAAGCGGCGCGCACGCTGGGGCTCGGTCCGTGGCGCAGCTTCTTTCGCGTCTCGCTGCCGCTCGCCCGTCCCGCGGTGGCTGCCGGGGCTACCCTGGCGCTGATGGAAACGCTGGCCGACTACGGCACGGTGTCCTACTTCGGCGTCCAGACTTTCACCACCGGCATCTACCGCGCCTGGTTTTCGCTGGGCGATCGCATCGCGGCGGCCCAGCTGGCGGCGGCGCTGCTCGGTTTCGTCGTCGTCCTGCTGCTGATCGAACACGCTTCGCGTGGTCGTGCCCGCTTTCACAACACCACCGGCCGCAATCGCCCGCAGGCCGGCCATCGCCTGCACGGCTGGCATGGCGGCGCGGCGACGCTGCTCTGCGCGGTGCCGCTACTGCTCGGTTTTCTGCTGCCCGCCGGACTGTTGCTGCGCCTCGCCCTGACCGACGGCGACGCGCAATTCGGCGAGCGCTTTATCGCGCTGGCGCGCAACAGCTTCGTGCTCGCCGGGCTGACGGCTGTTGTCGCCGTTGCGTTGGCCGTGCTGCTGGCCTACGGCGCACGCCTTTCGCGCGGGTTGACGGCGCGGCTGCTCAATCGGCTGGTTGGCCTCGGTTATGCGGTCCCCGGTTCGGTCATCGCCGTTGGCGTGCTGATCCCGGTGACGCGCCTCGACAACTGGCTGGCCGGGCAATGGGCCGCGTCGTTCGGCAACAATCCGGGGCTGCTGATCACCGGCGGGATCGCCGCGCTGGTCTATGCCTACCTCGTGCGCTTTCTCGCCGTCGCCCTGCAATCGGTCGGTTCCAGCCTGTCCAAGATCACGGCGAGCATGGACGATGCGGCGCGCAGCCTCGGCGTCGGGCAGGGCGAGGCCTTGCGCCGCGTGCACCTGCCGATTCTGCGCGGCAGTCTGTTTACGGCCGGCCTGCTGGTGTTTGTCGACGTGATGAAGGAGTTGCCGGCGACCCTCGTCATGCGCCCCTTCAATTTCGATACGCTGGCGACGCAGGCCTATACGCTGGCCTCGGACGAGCGCTTGGCCGAGGCGTCGACCGCCGCGCTGTCGATCGTCGCGGTCGGCCTGTTGCCGCTGATTGCGCTGTCGCGGCAGATCGCCCGCACGCGCCGCTAGTGCCAGATCTTGTCTCTGTGGTGCTAGTGCCAGCTGTTGTTTCTGTGGTGCTAGCCGGCGCTTGCGGTCTGGGCCGGCTGGTGCCGCACCGGCAAACGGATGGTGAAGGTCGTTCCCTGGCCCGGCCGGCTTTGGACATCGATGTGCCCGCCGTGCTTGTCGACGATGCCATAGGAAACGGAAAGGCCAAGCCCCGTTCCCTTGCCCACCGGCTTGGTGGTAAAGAAAGGGTCGAAGATCCGGGTCAGCAGTTCCGGCGGAATGCCCTGGCCGGTGTCGGAGATCGAAATCCAGACGTCCTCGTTGGCACAGCCGCTGCGCAGGGTGATCGTGCCGTGCTCGGGAATCGACTGGGCGGCGTTGACCAGCAGGTTCATGAAAACCTGGTTTAGTTGCGACGGCCGGCATTCCACCAGCGGAATCGTGCCGAGTTCGCGCACCACGTCGGCCTTGTACTTGATTTCGTTGCTCACCACGTTGAGGGTGCTTTCCAGCCCCGCGTGCAGATCCGCCCACTGCCATTCCGCGCTGTCGACGCGGGAAAAGTCGCGCAGATCCTGAACGATCCGGCGCACGCGCGCCGTGCCGTCGATCGACTCGGTGATCAGCGTGCTGATGTCTTCGCGCAGGAACTCGAGATCGGCTTTGTCGCGCATCGTCTTGACGCGGCTTTGCAGCGCGGGGTCCGCCGCCAGCAGGTGCTGGCTGGTCTCGTAGAGGTCGATCAGCTGCAGCAGGTCGTCGACGTAGTTTTTAAGCGTCCCGAGGTTGGAGTTGACGAAGCCGATCGGGTTGTTGATCTCGTGCGCGACGCCGGCGGCCAATTGGCCGATGGAGGCCAGTTTTTCCGACTGCAGCAGCTGGCTGTGGGCGTCCTCGAGCTTTCTGATGAGCTGGCGCTGCTCCTCCTTCTCGTGCTCCAACGCCGCCTGCACGCTCTTGCGCTCCTCGATCTCCGTTTCCATCTGCGCTTTGGCATGCTGCAGCGCACGGTTGATCTTCTCGTTCTCGAGCACCGCAGCTTCCAGTTCATTGGTCCGGTTACGGACCTGATTCTCGAGCATCACGGCGGTCTGGAACATGCCGAAATCGGAGCCCTGCATGCTCGCGTTTCGCTCGGCACGATTCATCAGGGCATTGACCATTTTGTTGAGGCGGGCGATTTCATCCCGCATTGCCTTTTCGTCCATGGGCGGGGCAGCGTCGGTGATCACGGCGTCAGGCATCGCTTTCCTTTGGTTGCGCCCCGAAGGCGATCCCCGTCAGCGTCTGATTGACGTGTACGCCGCCATACTGTTCCCCGTAGGTGCTGAATCCAACGGTGTTATTGCGTCGGAAGATCTCGCCGACCATTTCTTTCTGCTGGTCGTGCGTGATTTCCAGATTGCGCAGGATGCAATCGCAGGCGAGCACCGCCTGCGGCGCGCCGATTTCCGTGCGCAGCGTCTCGAAGGTCTGCTTCAGGTTTTCGATCAGGTCGTTGCCGTGTGCGACGCGGAGCACCAGTCCCTCTTCGATCGCGCAGAAGAATGTCAGGCTGCCGTCGGCGTTGGCTTTCTGGATGGCGCGGACATAGTCCGTGCCGTCGATCACCACGACGACCGGCGAGGTGGCAAAACGCAGGGAACCGAGGTCGTCGACGTGCGCGCCGATCACCCGGGCGTATTCTTCGGCGGCTGGTAGGCCGTTGATTTCCTTGACCACGCGCAGGGCCGGATCGGCCTCGGTAACGACCAGTCTTTCGGTATTACTGACGAAGTGCTGGGTCTTGAAAATCTTGAATGGGAGGGGCGTCGTGAGCAGGATCAGCACGGCGCTATCGGTATGGAAGGCACCCTTGTGAAAGACCCAGGTGCGGACGAATTTGAGGTCGTCGCCGGCCGAACCGCCGACCAGCGGAATCCTGCCCAGCACGTTCTGGAAGGTGCGCACGACCGGCTCTTCACGCACCGACAAGCCGTCGATCAGCAGGAAGGCGAAGCTGTCCTTGGCGCAGCTGTCCGGGGCATTGGCCTCTAGTTGCTGCAGCAGGGTATTGGTGAAGGCTTGTCCCCTGGCGATATCGAACTGCTGGAGATGCTCGAAAAGGCCGGCAACCGCCGTGAAGCTACCGGCGGGGAAACTCGCGCCGGAGAGGCTGAAGTCGCGGTAGCCGGCGGGGCCGATTTCTCCGGCCGTCGTGCAACCGAGGACTTCGACCCCGGGAAAGAGACGGTTCATTTCGTCGGCCAGCGCGTCGAGGTCGTACTGGCTGGAACAGAAGAAAATGACCGAGGCCATGTCGGGCTGCTGCACGCCGGCATGGAATTCCCGTACGGCCTGGCGTGCGTCCGGTGCGCCGGATTGCGCGGTGCGAATAACCCCCTTGATGCCCATTCTTTTTTTCCCTTTCGTGCATTGCGCAGCGGGATGGCTGTAGGTGCAACTATAGCCTTCCGCTTTTCAAAGCACCATTCTATTACCGTCGACTTTCGCGTCCGGCGGGAATGTACGAAAGGCCAATGAAAAAGCCCCGATCGAATCGGGGCTGAAGAGAGGGCAGAGCTTGGAGGCCGGCAGTGATCAGCGATAGCCGGCGCGGTCAAAAATCATCTGGGCCTTGCTGCGGTACATGGCCAGTGAGCCGACCGCCAGGTTGTCGGCCTTGAATTTGCCGAGCGTATCGAGTGCCGGATTGGCGACCTTGACGCTGGCGACGACGGGCCATTCGTTGTTGCCGTCGGCGAAGTAGCGCTGCGCCGAATCGCTCGCCAGATATTCCAGGAACTTCACGGCTGCCGCCTTGTGCTGCGACGTCTTCAGCATGCCGGCGCCGGAAACGTTGATATGCGTGCCCTGGCCCTGCTGATCGGGCCAGACGATGCCGACCTTCTCCATCGTTTTCCTGTCCTCGGCTTTGTCCGAGCGCATCAGCCGCGCCACGTAATAGGTGTTGGAGAGCGCCACCGCGCATTCGCCGGCCGCGACGGCCTTGATCTGGTCCGTGTCGCCGCCCTTTGGCGCGCGCGCGAAGTTGGCGACGACGCCTTTTGCCCACGCTTCCGCCGCGGCTTCGCCCTGGTGGGCGATGATGGCTGCCATCAGCGAGAGGTTGTAGGGATGCGATCCGGAACGCGAACACACCTTGCCTTTCAGCTTCGGATCGGCGAGGTCCTTGTAGCTCTGCACGTCTGCGGCTTTCAGCGCGTCTTTGGCGTAGACGATGACGCGCGCGCGGGTCGAGAAGGAAAACCAGTCGTCGGTACGCAGGTTGGCCGGGATGCGCGATTCGAGCACGGCCGATTTGACCGGCGCAAAGAGCCCCATCTCGTGCGCTGCCGCCAGACGCGCCGCATCGACCGTGAGCAGGATGTCGGCCGGGCTGTTGGCGCCTTCGTTCCGGATCCGCTCGAGCAATTCGTCTTCCTTGCCTTCGATGCGATTGATCGTGATCCCGGTCTGCTTCGTGAAATTGGCGTACAGCGCTTCGTCGGTCTGATAGTGGCGGGCCGAATAGAGGTTGAGGACTTTTTCCTCGGCCTGCGCGTTGCCGAGAAAGGCGGCGCTCAAGGCAAGGGCGAGAAGCGGACTGAGTAGGCTGGTTTTCATCGGTCGGTTCCTGTTGGTTGAGTCGGAGACGGAGACGCGGCAGTTACGGTGGTGGGCGGACGGGCATGTTGCGTTAGATGGTAGCCGGGGTTCTCTGCTTTGTAAATGAGAAGTGTTATTGATCGCAGGGTAAAAAAAACGACGCGAAGCGTCGTTGGTCGTAGCGTTGATGCGCTGGCATCGCAGCAAGCGTATTGCGACTGAACGACTAGTGCTCGACGACGCGGCGTGCGCCGTTGTAGCGCTTCACCCAGTAACTCTGGCGCATGTCTTCGACCCGGACTTCGGCGCCGCTGCGCGGCGAGTGCAGGAAACGGTTGTCGCCCAGGTAGATGCCGACGTGCGAGAAGGCATGGCGCATGGTGTTGAAGAATACGAGATCGCCCGGCTTCAGTTCGGTCTTGTCGATGTTGTCGCCGACCTGGCTCTGTTCGCGCGCCGTGCGCGGCAGAATCAGGCCGACCGCATCCTTGAAAACAAGCTGGACGAAACCGCTGCAGTCCAGGCCGCTGTCGGCGTTGGTGCCGCCGCGGCGGTAGTTCACGCCGACCAGTTCGAGGCCTTTGAGGATGAGATCCTGGGCGCTGTTGGTGTAACGCTCGAAGAGCGAAAGCTCCTCGGTAGGCTTTTGCTGTTCGGTGGCATTGGCGACGCCGGCGAGGGCGATCAGCGCAGCAGAAAGCAGCGTTATGACGGATTTATTGCAGAACATGGGGGCGAAATTTATTTGAAATGCCTCCCGATGTAAACCAAAAATGCGCTCTTTTTCCAGAAACTGGATTACAAGTGTTTTTTAATGCAATGAATATAAAGTAATTAATTTTATGATGCGCTGCGCCATGATTTTATGCGCGGTAAATGGGTTTGCACGGGGGATCGTAGTATATTTTCTCTTTATCGCAGATTCGCCTCGGGCGGAGCGTCCGATAGGGCTTGGGTTTCGCGTTCGCTCTCGCAGGCGTAGCGAATTTGTGTTTATAATTCGTAATTATGAATTAGGGCGGGTTCGAGAGTGGAATTTGCGATCAATTTCGCAATCGCCTCACGACCCTGATTCGCTTTTCAACGAGGAGTGCGCATGAGTCCGTTTAAGGCTTATCTGATCGAGGAAAAGGAAGGCAAGACGCAAAGCGGCTTCGTCAGTCTCGACGAGTCGCAGTTGGATGCCGGCGAGGTGACGATCAAGGTTGCCTATTCGAGCGTCAACTACAAGGATGCGCTGGCGGCGACGGGTGTCGGCAGGATCATTCGCCGTTATCCCTGCGTCGGCGGCATCGATCTTTCCGGTACGGTCGAGAAAAGCAGCGACCCGCGCTTCAAGCCTGGCGATGCGGTCATCGCCACCAGTTTCGATATCGGTGTCGCACATCACGGCGGTTATGCGCAATACGCGCGCGTGCCGGCCGATTGGGTCGTGCCCTTGCCGGCCGGCCTTTCGCTGTTCGAAGCGATGGCGCTCGGTACGGCGGGCTTCACCGCGGCGCTCGGCATCGTGCGCATGGAAGAAAACGGGCTGACGCCGGCCAGGGGGCCGGTGATCGTCACCGGGGCGACCGGCGGCGTCGGCAGTCTGGCGGTCGATATGCTCGCCAAGCTGGGCTACCAGGTGACGGCGCTGACCGGCAAGGAAGCCGAATCCGATTACCTCAAGCGGCTCGGTGCCGCCGAGGTCAAATTGCGCGCCACACTCGATCTGTCGCGAATCCGGCCGCTCGACAAGGCGCTGTGGGCCGGTGCAGTCGATAATCTGGGCGGCGACGTGCTGGCCTGGATCGCCAGCACGATGCAACAGGGCGGTACGATCGCCAGCATCGGCCTGGCCGCCAGCACGTCGCTCAATACGACGGTGATGCCTTTCATTCTGCGCGGTGCGAGCCTGCTCGGCATCGATTCGGGCTACATCGGCGAGCCCTATCGCAGCGGCGTCTGGCAGCGTCTGGCCGGCGACCTGCGGCCGCGGCATCTGCTCGAAATGACGCGCACCATCGGCTTCGACGAATTGCCGGGCGTGTTTGACGACTTCCTCAAGGGGCGCGCGCACGGCCGGGTGGTCGTCGAGATTGCCGGTTCCTGATTTGCGGCACCGATGATATGGAACGAGGGCAAACATGAATAAGCCGACTTCGCTCCCCCGCGTCTTGATCATCGATGATTCGCGCATGGTTCGCGCGACGATCATCAAGCGCATTCGCGAGCACTACGATTTTCGCGAAGAGGCCGATGGTGAAGCCGGCTGGCAGGCGCTGGTGCTCGATCATTCGATTCAGCTGGTGATTTCCGACCTGTCGATGCCGGTGCTCGACGGTTATGGTCTGCTGACCCGGGTTCGCGCCTCCAGACTGGCGCGCATCCGGGAAATGCCAGTGCTGATGATTTCCGGCGAGGAGGGGGAAGCGGCGCTGCAGCGCGCCAAGGCGCTCGGCGTCTCCGACTTCATCTCGAAGGGCATCGGCGCGGCGGAACTGCTGGCGCGCATCGACTCGCTGATCAAGTTGTCGCAGGCGCAGAATCAGCTCAAGGAAAACCGCGAGCAACAGGTTCAGGACCCAGAGACCGGACTCTTCACCCGCAAGTACATCGAATTGCAGGCCGCGCAGGCGATGTCGCACGCCATGCGGCACGACAGCCAGGTCAGCGCGATGGTCATTGGCTTCGACCGTTTTGCCGCGCTGCGCGAGGAGCACGGCGACGACGTGATGCAGCAGTTGCAGTTGCGCTTCTCGAAAATGCTCGCCAACAAGATCCGCAAGGAAGACAGTCTCGGGCACTTCATCGGCAGCCAGTTCGCCGTCGTTTCGCCGGGAACGCCGTACCCCGCGTGCGAGTCTTTCGCGAATCGTCTGCGCGAGGCGATCGAGGCCGCCAACATTTCGCTGCACGGGCAGCGCCTGACGCTCTCGGTCAGCGTCGGCGTGGCCAATACGCCGGAGGATCAGGTGACGTCGGCCGGCGCCTTGCTCGAGCTGGCTGGCGCCCGTATGAAGGCGGCGCAACAAAGCGGCGGCAACCGCGTCATCGCCGGCAAGTACAAACCGCCGTCCGAGGCGGCGGCGCCCAATCTTGGGCACGCCATCGACCTGATCAGGGCCGGGCACGAGAACGCGGTGATTCCCCATCTGCCTGCGCTTGGCAAGCAGTTATTGCCGCTGCTGCGCTTGCTTGAAAGAGAGTTGAAGTTGGGTCTGCCGTTGGTGGATTTTGAAAAACGAATGCTTGACCCGGCGCAGGAAGCCAAAGACGCCGGGCAGGAATAGTTTCCGTGGTGCAGGATATCTACGTTTAGCAAGAGGAAGTTTCATGACGACAATCAAAGAGTTTCACAAGCAATCAATCGAAAACCGCGATGCCTTCTGGGGAGAAGAGGCCAGACTGATCGACTGGCACAAGCCTTTCACGCAGACGCTCGATTTCTCGCGTCCGCCGTTCGCCAAGTGGTTCGTCGGCGGCGAAACCAACCTGTGCTACAACGCGGTCGATCGCCACGCGGCCAAGCGCCCGAACGACCGCGCGCTGGTCTTCATTTCGACCGAAACCGACCAGGAAGTCGTCTATTCCTTCGCCGAGCTGCAAAAGGAAGTGATGCGCAGCGCCGCGATCATGCAGAGCCTCGGCGTCGGCAAGGGCGACCGCGTCCTGATCTATATGCCGATGATCGCCGAAGCGGCTTTCGCCATGCTCGCCTGCGCGCGGATCGGCGCCATCCACTCGGTGGTTTTCGGCGGCTTCGCCTCCGGCTCGCTGGCCACGCGCATCGACGACGCGACGCCGAAGCTGATCGTATCCTCCGACGCCGGCATGCGCGGCGGCAAGGCCGTCCCCTACAAGCACCTGCTCGACGAGGCGATCAATCTGGCGGCGCACAAGCCGGCCAAGGTGCTGATGATCGATCGCGGCCTCGACAAGGGTTTCAATAAGGTCGAAGGGCGCGACGTCGATTACGCCACGCTGCGCGCCCAGTTCATGGACGCCGAAGTGCCGGTGACCTGGCTCGAATCGTCCGAGCCCTCGTACATCCTCTACACCTCGGGCACCACTGGCAAGCCGAAGGGCGTGCAGCGCGACACCGGCGGCTACGCCGTGGCGCTCGCCGCTTCGATGAAGCACATCTTCTGCGGCGGCGAAGGCGAGACCCTGTTCGCCACGTCGGACATCGGCTGGGTCGTCGGCCACTCGTACATCGTCTACGGCCCGCTGCTCGCCGGCATGTGCACGATCATGTACGAAGGTACGCCGCTGCGTCCCGACCCGGGCATCTGGTGGCAGATCGTCGAGAAATACAAGGTCAACGTCATGTTCTCGGCGCCGACCGCGGCGCGCGTGCTGAAGAAACACGATACGGCCTACATGCACAAGTACGACCTGTCGACCCTGAAGCACCTCTTCCTCGCCGGCGAACCGCTCGACCAGCCGACGCACGAGTGGATCATGGGCGAACTGAAGCTGCCGGTGATCGACAACTACTGGCAGACCGAAACCGGCTGGCCGATCCTCTCGGCCATGCCCGGCGTCGAGAAGACCGAGATCCGCTTCGGCACGCCGAGCTTTCCGGTCTATGGCTTCGACCTGCGCATCTTCCGCGAAGACGGCACCGAGTGCGATCCCGATGAAAAAGGCATCGTCGGCATCGTGCCGCCGCTGCCGCCCGGCTGCCTGTCGACCGTCTGGGGCGACGACGAGCGTTTCGTGTCGACCTACTTCTCGCTGTTCAAGGAGCCGCAGGTTTACTCCTCGTTCGACTGGGGCATCAAGGACAAGGACGGCTACCACTACATCCTCGGCCGCACCGACGACGTGATCAACGTCGCCGGCCATCGTCTCGGAACGCGCGAGATCGAGGAAGCCATCCAGGGCCACTCGGCGATTGCCGAAGTCGCCGTGGTCGGCGTCGCCGATCAGTTGAAGGGGCAGATGCCGATGGCTTTTGCCGTGGTGAAGAGCGCCGACAGTATCGCCACGCCCGAACTGCGTGCCGCGCTCGAGAAGGCGGTGATGAAGCAGGTCGACGAGAGCCTCGGCGCAATCGCCCGTCCGAGCCGCGTGCACTTCCTGACCGTGCTGCCGAAAACCCGTTCCGGCAAGCTGCTGCGCCGTTCGATCCAGGCTCTCGCCGAAGGGCGCGATCCGGGCGATCTGACGACGATCGAAGATCCGGCCGCACTGGAGCAACTGCAACAGGCGCTGGGCGTCAAGTAAGCGCCAAGCAGACTGCTGACAGACCTGATTCAGATCAAGTCAGCGGCAACCGCCAGTCGCTATCATTCGCCTGCCGTCCTTCGGGGCCGCAGGCGAATTTTTTTGTCCGTTGTCGGTCAACTGTATCCACACAACCCGAGAGAGCCCGTGATGATTCCCCTCCGTTCGATGATTTCCCAGAGTGCCCGCGCTGCCTTGTTCGGCCTGCTGCTCGGCGCGGCGGCGCTGCCGGCGATCGGCGAAGAGCAGAAAACCATCGGCGCCAACGATCAGCCGATTCATGACGCGGCGCGCATGGGCAATGGCAAGGATGTCGAGAAAATCCTCAAGGCGACGCCCGCCGCGCGCGACGCGAAAACGCTGCAGGGATCGCAGCCGGTGCATCTCGCCGCCGCCAATCCCGATTCGGGCCCGCTCAAGGCCCTGCTCGCTGCCGGTGCCGATCCCAACGCCAAGGACGTCGACGGCGTGACGCCGCTGCACATGGCGGTCTACACGCAGAACACCAAGAATACGCAGGTGCTGCTCGAGGCCGGCGCCGACCCGAAGGCCAAGACTAACGCCGGCCGCGACGTGCTGTCGATGGCGCGCAAGTCGATGGCCAACGAAGCGGCGGGGGTGATCTCGCTGTGGATTCTGAAGGGCTGTCAGCCGAAAAAACCGTGCTGAGCGCCCTGCGGGGCTGAAGGACTGTCAAGGCCGCCGAAAGGCGGCCTTGTTCATTAGGAGCCGATTTTTGTGCTAACCGTATTCCAGTAGGCGCGGTGCTGCGCGACGCTTTGCCCGCGGTCGACAATGACTTCGATGAGCTGTGGCCCGCCGGTGGCGAGCGCCGCTGCCAGCGCGGCCGAGAACGACGCCAGCGTGTCGACGCGGCGATGGGCGATTCCCCACGCCTGCGCCGCATGCGAGAAGTCGATCGTCGATGGGGTCAGCCAGGCGCGCTCGAATTCCGGCAAGGCCACTTGCGGCAGATATTCGAAAATCCCGCCGCCGCCGTTGTTGATGACGACCAGGACGAGGTTGAGCCCGCGCAGGGTCGCCAGCCCGCCGATGTCGTGTGCGCAGGAGAGGTCGCCGAGCAGGGCGACGGTCGGGCCGCCGACGGCGATGCCAGCGGCGGTCGAGACGTTGCCGTCGATGCCGCTCGCGCCGCGATTGCCGAACAGGGTGAGCGGCTTCGCGCCGCTGCCCGAGAAGGCATCGAGATCGCGGATCGCCATCGAGTTGCCGCAGAACAGGCGATGGCCGGACGGCAGCGCGGCGAGCAGCGCCGGAATCAGCGCGCCTTCGAAGTTTTCCGCGTGCCGGAAAGCCTCGGCGGCCAGACTGGCGGCGGATTCAGCACGCTTGAAGGCGCTACGCCAATCGGCCGTGGCGGCTAGCGGTGCGGCGTCGCGCAGCGCCGTGCAGACTTCGCCCGGGTCGGCGTGCAGCAGCGTGCTCGTCGCGTGCAGCGGATCGGGCCAGCGCGGGTCGGGGCTGACGACGATGTGCTGCGCCGTCGTGGCCGCCGCCAGCCAGTTCTGCAGCGTGCGCGTGACGGGAAAGGTGCCGAAGCGCAGCAGCCATTGCGGGCGTTGCGCGGCGACGAATCCGGGATGGCGCAGAAAGCTCTCGTAGCGCACGCAGAGATGGCTGCGCGCGTGCGCGCCGAAGCGCAGATTGGAGAGCGGTTCGGCGAGGATCGGGCAATCGAGTTGCTCGGCGAGCGCCGTTAGCGCGTCGGCGAAGCTGGCTGGATAAGCTGCGGGGTAGCCGGCACCGCCGCAGACGATGGCGCCGGGCGCCTTCGATAACTGGCGGGCAAGGTCGGCGATCAGCTGCGCATCCGGCAGCAGGCGCGGCGTCGCGAGCGCAATCGGCTCCGGCCGTGCTGCAAGCGGCCAGCTTTCGGGTTCGCCGGCGGGCAGCAAAGGCTCGCGGAATGGCAGGTTTAGATGTACCGGCCCGGCCAGCGGCCGGCCGCTCTCGGCCACGGCGCGTGCCGCAAGGCGGTGCAGCCAGTCTGCGGAGAAGTTTTCGAGCGGCGCGCCGGGCGCGTGAAAGGCGCGTACATGTTCGCCGAACAGCCGGTGCTGGTCGACCGTCTGGTTGGCGCCCCAGCCCTGCGCTTCGGGCGGGCGGTCGGCCGAGAGGAGGATCAGCGGCGTCGCACCCTGATCGGCTTCGATTACCGCCGGAAACCAGTTGGCCGGCGCGGAGCCGGAGGTGCACAGCAGGGCGGCGGGGCGGCCGCTGGCCTTGGCCAGTCCGAGCGCGAAGAAAGCCGCGCTGCGTTCGTCGAGCACGACATGGCAGCGGATCAAGGGCTGGCGCAAAAAGGCGAGCGCCAGCGGCGTCGAGCGCGACCCCGGCGAGAGCACCAGATCGCGCAGGCCGGCCGCCGCGAAGCCGTCGCAAAGGGCCTGTGCCCAGCGCAGATTGAGCAGGCCGATATCGTTCACTGCGTTCATTGCGTTCCCGTTTTCTCGGATGGCGCGTTTCCGGCAACGCGGTGGCCGACGCTGCTGAATTCCATCGGCGGCAGGGCGTGCCGCAGTGCGTCGCTCATCGCGCCGAGCTTGACTTCGGTTTCGGCCAGCTCCTGCGCGGGGTCGGAGCCGGCGACGATGCCGGCGCCGGCGAACAGTTCGGCCTGCGCGCCGACGATGCGTGCGCAGCGCAGGACGACGGCGACTTCGCCGTCGCCGTCGCGGTCGATCCAGCCGATGCCGCCGGTGTACCAGCTCTCGCGCCGGTCGCCGTGGCTGTGCAGCCACTGCCGGGCGGCCGCGCCCGGCGTGCCGCCGACGGCAGGCGTCGGGTGCAGGCGGGCGATCAGGTCGAAGAGGCCGACATTCTGGCGCACGCGGCCGGCGACGCAGGTGCGCAAATGCTGCAGTTCGCGCAGCTGCATGATCTCCGGCGCCTGCGGCGGATCGAGCGCAAGGCAGAGCGGCGCGAGCGCGGCGCGCACGGCGTCGACGACCAGTTGCTGTTCGCGGCTGTTCTTGTCGTCCTGCAGTTTGAGCGAACCCGGCCGCGCGTCGGTCGCCGGGGCGCCGAGCCAGGCGGTGCCGGCCAGCGCGTCAGCGCGTGCGACGCCGTTTTCGAGCGCGACCAGGCGTTCCGGCGTTGCGCCGAGCAGGCATTGTCCGTGTTCGCCGATGCCGTAGATGGTGCATTCCGGATGGCGGTGTTCGAGTGCCGCGAGCAGCGGCGGGATGGCAATCGGAGCGGCGGCGTCGAAACGGACGCTGCGCGTGAGCACGATTTTCTCGAGCTTGCCGGCGGCGATGTCGGCCAGCGCGGCGCGCGTGCGCGCGAGAAAGGCGCGGTCGGCGAGCGGGGCGGCCCGGCGGCGTAGCGCGTTCGGCCGGATCGGCAGGCAGCCGGACAGGCCGGCGGCGTGGAGTTCGTTGAGTTCGTGGAGTTCGGCCAGCCAGCGCCCGAGCGCCGCGTCGCCGTCGCGCACGGCGCAGCTGAAAGTCGCCGTGCTGCGCCCGGCGCGGGTCTGCAGCAGGATGGCGGGTACCGTAAGACGCGCGTTCGGCAAATCGTCCGCGCCGTCGTCGGCAAAGGCAAAGCCGATGTGGGCGGCCGGAACGATGCCGGTACGCTCGCTGTCGTCGTGCCGCCAATGCGGGGCGAGGCCGGCGAAAGCGGCTTGCAAGGCGGAAAAACGCGCCGGCCCGGCGGTCGTGAACAGCATCGCCTGGCCGAGGGCGAGGCGATAATCGCCGCCCTGCGGTCGTGCCCAGTAAGCGGCCTGCGTTCGGGCGAGATCGGCCTTCAGCCAGCCCGCCGGCCCGGCGCCGAGATCGAGCGTGATGCTGAGCAGGCCGTTCGCCGGTGCGTCCGCCAGCTGTTCGCGCAGGCGCTCGCGCAGCAGGGCGAGGCGCGCGGCGTCGAGCGGCTGGGCCGGTTTCACGCGGCCTCGCCGGCCATGGCGCGCAGCGCGGCGCGTTCGATCTTGCCCATCGCGTTGCGCGGCAGGCGCTCGACGCGCACGATGCGGCGCGGCCGTTGCGCCGAAGCCAGATGCACCCGGCTCCACTCGCGTACGGCATCGGCGTCGGCGCTGCCGACGATCAGCGCGACCAGCGCATCGCCCCACACCGGATCGGCCAGCGCGGTGACCGCCACGTCGGCCACGCCGGGGCAGGTGGCGAGGCGCGATTCGACTTCGAGCGGGTGGACGTTGACGCCGCTGCTGATGAAAACGTCGTCGGCGCGGCCGAGGATGGTGATCGCTCCGTCCGGGTCGATGCGCCCGAGGTCGGCGGTGGGCAGCCAGCCGTCGTCCAGCCCGAGGCCCGGGCGGCGCTCGGGGTTGAGATAGCCGGCCATCACCTGCGGGCCGCGCAGATGGATGCGCCGGTCGGCGGTCAGACGCGCCGCGAAGCCGGGCAGCAGCGTGCCGACCTCGCCGGCACGCCAGTTGACGCCGGGCTGCAGCAGCGTCGCCGCCTGCGCCGCGCATTCGCTCATGCCCCAGGTCGGGCAGATCGGCCAGCCGGCCGCTTGGGCGCGCGCAAAGAGGGGGGGCGACAGGGCGGCGCCGCCGAGCAGCGCGTACTGCAGGCTGGCGGGCGGCGGCACATCGCCGGCGCAGTCGAGCAGACGCGCGAGCATCGCCGGGACCAGCGAGAGGTGCGTCACCGGATGCTCGTGCAGGTCACGCCACACGGCGGCGGCGTCGAAGCCTTCGTGCAGCAGGACGGTGGCGCCGGCCCGCAGACAGCGGTAGAGAACCGACAGGCCGCCGATGTGATGCAGCGGCAGGCAGTCGAGCCAGATGTCGCCCGGCGCCAGCGGCAGGCGCTCGTTCGACGCGCCGGCGGCGGCGTCGAGGTTGGCGTGCGTCAGCATCACCGCCTTCGGCGCGCCTTCGCTGCCGCTGGTGGCGATGACGAGTGCGAGGTCGTCGATCGGATCGTTTGTTCGGTCGTTTCTCGCCTCGGGCGGGGAGGTGTGTGCCAGTTCGGCCGGCAAGGCGGCCGGCAGGGCTGCAATTCGTTTGACGTGCTCGCCGCCGAGCGCCTGCAGTGCCGGCCAGCGGCGATCGGCGCTCAGCGGGTCGAGCGGCAGGAGGGCGATTCCGGCGGCTGCGCAGGCGACGGCGGCGGTCGCCAGTTCGCCGGCATTGCCGGCGATTGCCGCAATCTCGCCGGCCTGCAGCCCCGCGCCGCGCAGGAAAGCGCCGCCGCGTTGGGCGCGTGAAGCCAGTTCGGCGTAGCTGCAACGATCCTGTCGCGCGAGCAAGGCAGGCGCTGCCGGCTGTTGCCGGGCGCCGGCCTGCAGCCAGTGGCTAAGACGATTGGTCGGGCGAGTCATCGCGTCGCGTGCATTCCTGCGTACATAAGCCGTCGATTATACGTAAGCCGGATGGCCGATTCTTTGATTTGCCCACGTGTCGGGGTGCTCGCCGGTCGCCGGATCAGGCTTCGGCCAATGCTGCTTCGGCGATTTCCACCGAGCCGCGCTCGCGTGCCTTGGCCCGGTAAAGCGCGCGGTCGGCGAGCTCCAGCCAGTCTTCATACAATGGCATGTCCGCCTGCGGGGCCGCAATCCCGAAGCTCAAACTGCTCCCCGCCAGCCGACGGTCGCGCCCGGTGGCTTGCGCATAGGCGGTCTGCAGGCGGCCGATCACTTCGCAGGCTTCGCTCGCGCTGGTGAAGGGCATCAGCACGGCGAATTCGTCGCCGCCGATTCTCGCCGCCACGTCGGCCTTGCGCGCGTGTTCGCTGAAAATCTGTCCGGCCAGGCGGATCGCGCAATCGCCGGCCGGGTGGCCGTGGCAGTCGTTGATGTATTTGAAATGGTCGATGTCGGCAACGACCAGCGCGATCGGGGCTTGATGGCGCTTGAAGTTTTCGAGCTCCTGGGCGATCCGCTGTTCGAAGAAGCGGCGGTTGTGGATGCCCGACAGCACGTCGTTTTCGCTCAGCCAGCGCAGTTCGGTGCGCTGCCGGTTGAGCTGATGCGCGAGGCGGAAAGTGACCATGCTGATGAGCAGCGGATACACCACCAGAAACGGCAGGCAGGCGATCTGCACGGCGACCCCGGATGCCGGCGTGAAATGCCAGCCGAAAATACTCACGCCGACCATTGCGCCGACGGCGTGGGCGAGCACGCCCTGGCCGAAGAAGCGGAAACCGCCGGTGGCGATATTGTTCATCGACAGCATGGTGATGATCAGCACGCTGGGCAACAGATTGCCTTGCATGGTGACGACCCAGAAACCGCCCAGCAAGGCGTCGATCAGCAGATTGGTTTTTTCGGCGCGGCGCGGATTGGCCGAGCGCGTCGCCGCAAGGTAAGCCGCATGCGGCCAGATCAGGGCGTGCGCCAGCAGGAGAATCCAGACCCACAAGGCGGGCTGCACGGCGGCGGCGATCGATACGGCGATCGAGGTGCCAACGCACAGGCCGCCCAGACCCAGCCCGACCACCCGCGGCAGGTAGACCCTGTGGGAAAGACGGGCGACGCTGGCCGGTGGGTGATCGGGAAAAGCGGTCATCGGGGTGATGGCAAGTTGGCGTTGACGTTAACGTCATTTTACCCGCTCGTCAGATTTTATTGGCATAAAATCCGCCGCGATTCTGCTGCGATTCCGCTGCGATTCCGCTGCGGCCCGATGCGGCCCGATGCGGAATCGCCCGCTAGTGCTTACCGGTGTTCGTGCCCCGCATCGGCAAGCCGGAGGTCGAGCGCGTCGTGGCTGGCCTCGGCGAATTTCCGGTAGATGGCGAGGTCGTCGCCGACCAGCACCGCAGCCTCGCCCCGCCCGGCGCGTGGCCCCGGGTCGTTCCCCACTTGCAGTACGCTGCCGACACCGGCGTAGAAATAGCGTTCACCGAAGGCCTGGCGCAAGGCCGCGAAAGTCGGCTCGCCGGTGCAGTGGCCGGGGGCGATGTTTTCCACCTGCCAAGTGTCGTGCAGCGAGGTGGCGACCTTGGCGATCACGTCGTCCTGGGCGACCACGAGATGGAAGCCGCCGGCGATGAAGTGGATTTTCTTGTTGATCTTGCTCGCCGCCTCGACGATGTTTTCGATCCCCGGGTGCGAACAGCCGACGACGAGGACGATGCCGTCCGGCGTGTCGATGGCCAGCGACAGCTCCTTCAGTTCCTTGGTGCCGGGCGCGTCGGAAACGAGGGCGATCAGCCAGACGCCAGGGGCGACTTCGGTGGTCTTGTCGATCGGCTCGAAGTTGGCCTCGGCCCACGCTGCGCCGAACTTCATGACCTCCGGCGGCTTGCCATCGTAATAGCGCATCTCGGCCGGCAGCGCGTCATTCTTGCGGTAGAAAGTGCTCGGCAACGAGGCGCCGTAGATGCCGAAACCCTCCTTCGGCCCGTAGATCTTCACTTTCGGGTTGACGGCGAGTACCTGGCCGAGGCCCGCCATATGGTCGCCGTGGCGGTGCGACATGACGACGAAATCGAGCCGGCCGAGGTCGATGCCCTTGGCCTTGACGTTCCGGGTGAAAGTCGCCGCATCGTTGCCGGTATCGAACAGGATACGTTTGCCGCCGACTTCGACCAGGGCGGCAAAGCCCCAGTCCTTCTTCAGCGCCGGATCCTTGCCGAAGGCGTCGTAAATGACCGTGATCTGGCTCTTCGCTTTTTCCGCCTGGCTGGTCTGAGCGGTTTGAGTCGTCGAGGCACAAGCCGCCAGCAGCGCGCTGCCGAGGAAAGCGGCTGTGAGGTACAAGCTTCGCGTGAGTTTCATCTGATCCTCCGTGGTGGTGAAGCGAGGGTGGTGCGGGCAGTTCAATCGATGCCTTGACTGTTTCCCCCGTGCCGCCGGGTGTTATCGGATCGGAATATCTCTTTCGAATATGCGGGCTGGTTGAAAGTTCCCGGCTGCCTAAAATTGCTTGTTCCGAGGAACGAAACCGAGGCCCGGCGTGCCGGGCAGACTCAGGCGGCCGCCGGCGATGGCGGGGGGCGTGCCAGTGTCCTGCGCCAGCCACGACGAGGTCGCGAGGCCGTGGGCGAGGCCGTTGTCGAGCACGGCGGCGAGCTGGGCGGCGGCGAGGACGCCGCAGGCGCTATCGACGCTGCTGGTGACGATGCATTGCAGCCCGGCGGCGCTTGCCCGCCGGGCGAGGGCGAGGGCCGGCAGCAAGCCGCCCAGGCGCGGCGGCTTGAGCACCAGCCGGCGCACCGGCGCGGCGGCAAAGAATTCGTCTTGCGCATGGCCCGGCCCGGATTCGTCCAGCGCCAGCGCAAAGGCGCAGTTCGCTTGCAGGCGGCGCAGCGCGTCGGGCTGCGGGTCGGCCAGCGGTTCCTCGAGCATGTCGACCGGCAGCTCGGCGCAGGCGGCGAGGAAGCGTTCGGCGTCGGCCGGGCGCCATGCGCGGTTGGCGTCGAGGCGCAGCAGCGTGCCGGCCGGGAGCAGGGCGGCGATCTGCCGCAGGCGGGCGAGTTCCTGCTCGACCTCCTGCGTGCCGACCTTGAGCTTGAGCACGGAAAAACCTTCGCCGCAGGCGCCGAGGATGGCGCTGTCTTCAACCCGCATCAGGCTGCCGAGCGCGGCGTTGACGGGCACCGTCTCGCTTGCGTGCCGGCCTTGCAGATAGTGCGCGAGCGGCAGCTCGGCGGCCTGCGCCAGCAGATCGAGCAGGGCGGTTTCGACGGCGCAGCGCGCCGCCGGGGCGGCGCAGCCGGCCGGGTCGGGCAGGCCCGCGAGCGCGGTGCCGGCGTCCAGGCCGACGAGTTTTCGGGTTTCGGTGTGCAGGGCCGCGGCGGCGGCTTCGGTGCTTTCGCTGCCGGTGCCCGGCAGCGGCGCGCAGTCGCCGTAACCGTAGCGTCCATCGTCCGTTGCGAGCTGCAGCAGCCAGCCTTCGCGCCAGCCGAAGCTGCCGGCCGCCGTTGCCCATTCGCTGCGCAGCGGCAGGCGGTAAGGGTGCAGGCGGGCGGCAGCGATTTTCACCACGGGATCAGGGACGCTGGCGGAACTTCGAGAAATCCGGCGGCCGTTTTTCGAGCCAGGCGTTGCGGCCTTCCTGACCTTCCTCGGTCATGTAGAACAGGCCGGTGGCGTTGCCGGCGAGTTCCTGGATGCCGGCCAGACCGTCGGTGTCGGCGTTGAAGCCGGCCTTGATCATGCGCAGCGCCATCGGCGAGAGCTGGAGCATGTCGCTGCACCAGCGCACGGTTTCCTCTTCGAGTTCGGCGAGCGGTACGACGATGTTCACCAGGCCCATGTCGAGGGCGGCCTGTGCGTCGTACTGGCGACAGAGCAACCAGATTTCCTTGGCTTTCTTCATGCCCACCGTACGTGCCATCAGGCCGGCGCCAAGCCCGGCGTCGAAGCTGCCGACGCGCGGACCGGTCTGCCCGAAGCGCGCGTTGTCGGCGGCGATCGTCAGGTCGCAGACCAGATGCAGCACATGGCCGCCGCCGATCGCGTAGCCGGCGACCATCGCCACCACCGGCTTTGGACAGCGGCGGATCTGCATCTGTAGGTCGAGCACGTTGAGATGCGGCGTGCCGCGTTCGTCGTGGTAGCCGCCATCGTCGCCGCGCACCGTCTGGTCGCCGCCCGAGCAGAAGGCTTCGTGCCCGGCGCCGGTGAGGACGATGACGCCGACCGCCGGATCGTGCTGCGCCCGGTGCATGGCATCGATCAGCTGCTGCACCGTTTCCGGACGGAAGGCGTTGTGCTTTTCGGGGCGGTTGATCGCGATGCGCGCGATGCCTTCGGCAAAGTCGCAGGTGATGTCGGAATAGGCGGCGCGCGGCTGCCAGTCGAGGGCGGGGCGGATCATGAGGGTCGAAGTCCTGAGGATTGCGATGGCCGGCAGTATAGCTGGCCGCGATTGTCAGTGAGAATGGCAGATGGGTGGCACAAGCGGGCCGGAGTGATGCAAACTATCGGCACTAGCCTTCAAGGCAGGGGGAGACAATGCATCGCAGGATACTTACCGGCGAGCGACTGGTGGCCGCTTTTCTCTGCGGCTGCGTGCTGTTCAACTATCCGTTGCTGTCGCTTTTCGATCGCGGCGCCGAACTCTTCGGCGTCCCGCTGCTTTATGCTTACGTCTTTGCGGCCTGGGCCGGGCTGATCATGGCGATCGCCTGGGTGATCGAGCGCCGGATCGAGTCATAACGAAGGCGACGAAAGCGACGAAAATGCTCAACGCCCCCGTCATCATCGCCGCTGCGCTGCTCTACCTCGGGCTGCTCTTCGCCGTCGCCTGGTGGGGCGACAAGCGTGCCGACCAGGGGCGTTCGCTCATCGCCAGTTCGACCATTTACGCGCTGTCGATGGCGGTCTATTGCACGACCTGGACCTTCTACGGCAGCGTCGGGCGCGCCGCGGTGTCGGGCATCGGCTTCCTGCCGATCTATCTCGGCCCGACGCTGGTCATGGCGCTCGGCTGGTTCGTGCTGCTCAAGATGATCCGCACGGCCAAGGCCAACCGCATCACCTCGATCGCCGATTTCATCTCCTCGCGCTACGGCAAGAGCCACCTGCTCGGCGGGCTGGTGACGGTGATCGCCGTGGTCGGCATCGTTCCCTACATCGCGCTGCAGCTCAAGGCGGTCTCGGGCAGCGTCAACCTGCTGCTCCACTACCCGGAAATCGTCATGCCCGGCCGCAGCACCACGCTGCCGGTGTTCGCCGACGTGAGCTTCTACATCGCGCTGATTCTCGCCGCCTTCACCATCGTCTTCGGCACCCGTCACCTCGACGCGACCGAGCGCCACGAAGGGATGGTCGCGGCGATTGCGCTGGAGTCCGGCGTCAAGCTGGCCGCTTTCCTGGCGGTCGGGGTGTTCGTCACCTACGGCCTGTACGACGGCTTCGCCGACATCTTCCAGCGCGTTGCCGCCGACGACGGCCTGCGCCGGCTGACTACCGCCGATCCGTCCGGGCATGGCTACACCGGCTGGTTCTCGCTGACCTTGCTGGCGGGCCTCGCGATCCTTTTTCTGCCGCGCCAGTTCCAGATCGCCGTCGTCGAAAACGTCGGCGAGGCGCATCTCAAGCGCGCCATCTGGCTGTTCCCGCTCTATCTTTTTCTGATCAACATCTTCGTTCTGCCGATCGCGCTCGGCGGGCTGCTGCATTTTTCCGGGCAGGAGGTCGATGCCGATACCTTCGTGCTGACCCTGCCCATGGCTCAGCGCCAGGAGTGGCTGACGCTGCTGGTCTTCATCGGCGGCCTGTCGGCGGCGACCGGCATGGTCATCGTCGAAACCATCGCGCTGTCGACGATGGTCTGCAACGATCTCGTGATGCCGATCCTGCTGCGCCTGCGCGGCGCGGCGCTGGCCGAGGCGAAGGATCTGTCGCGCCTGCTGCTCGGCATCAGGCGCGGCGCCATCCTGGCCATCCTGCTGCTCGGTTATCTCTACTTCCGGCTGGCCGGCGAAGCCTACGCACTGGTCGCCATCGGCCTGATCAGCTTTTCGGCGGTGGCGCAGTTCGCGCCGGCCATGATCGGCGGCATGTACTGGCGCGGCGGCACGCGCGAAGGCGCGCTGGCCGGCCTGTGCGCGGGCTTCCTGGTGTGGGGCTACACCCTCTTGCTGCCGTCATTCGCCAAATCGGGCTGGCTGGTCGCCGATTTCCTGACGCAAGGGCCGTTCGGCCTCGCCTTGTTGCGGCCGCAGCAGCTCTTCGGCCTGCTCGGCCTCGACGAAATCTCGCACTGCCTGTTCTGGAGCTTTTTCGCCAACATCGGCGCCTATGTCGTCGTCTCCATCCTGCGCCCGCCGACGGCGGCCGAGGCCAGCCAGGCGACGCTGTTCGTCGACGCCCTGAAGCACACGCGGCCGGTCGGCGCGGCGCTCTGGCGCGGGCGCGCCGAAGTCGGCGATCTGCTCGCGCTGGCCGGCCGTTTTCTCGGCCCGCAGCGCGCCGAGGCGGCCTTCACCGGCTATGCCCGGAGCCATGGCGGCGTGGCGGTCGATGCGCTGGAGGCCGATGCCGAGCTGGTGCACTTCGCCGAGTCGCTGCTCGCCGGCGCCATCGGCAGCGCCTCGGCGCGCGTCATGGTCGCCTCGGTGGCCAAGGAGGAGCCGCTCAGCCTCGCGGAGGTGATGAACATCCTCGACGAAGCCTCGCAGCTGCGCCGCTACAGCCGCGAACTGGAGCGCAAGTCGGGCGAGCTCGAGGCCGCCACGCGCGAACTCAAGGCGGCCAACGAACGCTTGCAGGAACTCGATCACCTCAAGGACGACATCATGTCGTCGGTGACGCACGAACTGCGCACGCCGCTGACTTCGATCCGCGCCCTGTCCGAGTTGCTGCGCGACGATCCGATGCTGCCGCTGGCCGACCGCAAGCGTTTCTTCTCGCTGATCCTGCTCGAATCCGAGCGTCTGTCGCGGCTGATCAACCAGACCCTCGACCTCGCCAAGATCGAATCGGGCAACGCCGACTGGCTCGGCAGCGAGGTCGATCTGAAGGGCATCATCGAGCAGTCGGTCGAGGCCACGAACCAGCTCTTCCAGGAAAAAGGCGCGCGCATCGAACTCGATCTGCCGGCCGAAGCGCCGCTGATCCGGGCCGATCCCGACCGCCTGATCCAGGTGCTGCTGAATCTGCTGTCGAACGCCGTCAAGTTTCTGCCGCCCTTCGGCGGCTGCGTACGGCTGACGTTGCGCACCGGCGCCGACGGGCTGGAGGTGAGCGTGACCGACAACGGGCCGGGCATCCGCCCGGAGGATCAGCAGGTCATTTTCGAGAAATTCCGCCAGGTCGGCGATTCGATGACCGAGAAACCGGCCGGTACCGGCCTCGGCTTGCCGATCAGCCGTCGTATCATCGAGCATTTTGGCGGGCGTCTGTGGGTCGAAAGCGCGCCGGGCGAGGGCGCCACCTTTCGTTTCTTCCTGCCCTTCGCCCAGGCGGGGGCGGCAAAGGAGAGCGCGCCTGCATAGGGCGCGTCGAGCTTGTTCGTGAGTCGTAGTGGAGTGGTTCTGGAGAAGACATGACAAAAAAAGTATTGATTGCCGACGATGAACCGAACATCGTCATTTCCCTGGAGTTCCTGTTGCGTCGCGAAGGCTTCGAGGTGCTGGTCGCGGTCGATGGCGAAGAGGCGCTCGCCAAGGCGCGTGCCGAGCGGCCCGATCTCGTGCTGCTCGACGTGATGATGCCGAAGATGAACGGTTTCGACGTCTGCCAGGCCTTGCGCGCCGATCCCGGGCTGGCGGCGATGCGCATCCTGATGCTCACCGCCAAGGGGCGCGACACCGAAGTCAGCAAGGGCCTCGACCTGGGTGCCGACGCCTACGTCACGAAGCCATTTTCGACCAAGGATCTGGTGGTGCAGGTGCGCTCGCTGCTGGGGGTCTAGGTGAATTTTCCGCGCAGGTTCGTCTTCGCCGCGGCGGCGGTTGGCCTTTTCCTGCTCGCGCTCGTCGCGGCGGTGGTCGGGCTGATGCAGGCCGGGCGCGCCGAAGATACGATGAGTTTCGGCGATCGCGTCGCCGCCATCACGATGGTGACGGCGTTCGCTTGCGTGCTGGCCTTTGCGGCGCTGCGCGAACTCTACGCGCGCTACGTGCAGGGCAGCCTGCGCCTTGCCGAAGAGGCCGGTGCGCTGGCGGCGCATAGCGGCGTGCGGATCGGCGATTACGCGGCCGCCGAATTGTGCGCCGTCGGGCAGGCGATCAATCAGCTGGCCGGCGTGCGCGATGCGCTGGAGGGCGATGTCGCCGGGCGCGTGCGCGAGGCGCGCGCATCGCTCGAGGAAGAGCGCAGCCGGCTCGCCGCGCTGATGGCCGATCTCGACCAGAGCGTCATCGTCTGCAACCTGGACGGCCGCATCCTGCTCTACAACCAGCGCGCGCGCGACGAGTTGAGCGGGCCGGCCGAGGCCGGCAGCGCCGAGCTGCTCGGGCTCGGTCGCTCGATCTACACCGTCTTCGACCGCAGCCTGATCGCCCATGCTCTCGAACGCCTGCAGCCGGGGGCCGGCGACCACGCCGGGCCGACGGGCGGCGCGCAGTTCGTCACCGTCACGCGCAGCGGCCGGCTGTTGCGGGCGCATATGTCGGCAGTGTCGGCGGCTGCAGCGAGCGATGGCGAGGTGGCCGGAGAGTCGAGCGGAAAGTCGGCAAGCGACGCCGCGCTGACCGGCTTCGTCCTGATTCTCGACGACATCACCGCCGAGAACGAGCGGGATGCCCGGCGCGACGCGCTGATCCAGTCGCTGACCGAAGGCGGGCGCGGTCCGCTGGGCAATATCCGTGCGGCGGCCGAGACCCTGTCCGATTTCGCCGACATGGCGCCAGAGCAGCGCGAACGCTTTCTCGGCGTCATCCGCGACGAGGCGAGGGTGCTGTCGCAGCACCTGGAGAACGCCGCCAATGCCTTCTCGAACGATCTGCGCGTGCGCTGGCCGCTTGAGGAAATGCTCGGCGCCGAGCTGGTCGCCGCGGCGCTGCGGCGCATCGGCGAGCGCTGCCCGATTGTCGGCCGCATCGAAGCGCTCGACGAAAGCATCTGGCTGCGCATCGACAGTTTCGGGCTGCTCCAGGCGCTGAGCTTTCTCGCCGCGCGCCTGTACGACGAGTACGGCATCCGCGATGTGCGGCTCGCCCTGTCGCGCGGCGGCCGGCTGGCGCAGCTCGATCTGGTGTGGATCGGCACGTCGATGAACAACGAGACGGCGATGACCTGGGAGCTGGATTCGATGAATAGCGGCGGCGAGACCTCGCCGCTCTCGGTGCGCGATGTGGTCGATCGCTGCAACGGCGAGATCTGGTTCCAGCGCGAACGCGCTTCGCACCGCGCCTACTTCCGCATCCTGCTGCCGATCGCCGAGGCGCCGAAGGAGGCCGCACGCGGCAAGGAGCCGGCGCGCCAGGGCAGCCGGCCGGAGTTCTACGACTTCGACCTCTTCCGCCGCTCGGCCGCCAGCCAGCAGCTCGACGACCGGCCGCTCGCCGAACTGAGCTATACGGTATTCGATACCGAAACCACCGGTCTCGACCCCTCGGGCGGCGACGAGATCATCCAGATCGGCGCCACGCGCATCGTCAATCGCCGCTTGCTTGGCCACGAATACCTCGATCAACTGGTCGATCCGCAGCGCGCCTTGTCGCCCGAGTCGATCGCCATCCACGGCATCACCCCGGATCTGCTCGTCGGGCAGCCGACCATTGCCACGGTGTTGCCAGCCTTCCATGCCTTCTGCGCCGATACCGTGCTGGTCGCGCACAACGCCGCGTTCGACATGCGCTTCCTGCAACTCAAGGAGGCATCTCTCGGCGTGCGCTTCGAACAGCCGGTACTCGACACGCTGCTGCTCTCGGCCGTGCTCCACCCGAACCAGGAAATGCATCGCCTCGAAGCCATCGCCGAGCGCCTCGGCGTTTCGGTGATCGGCCGCCATACGGCGCTCGGCGATGCGATGGTGACCGCCGAGGTTTTCCTGAAAATGCTGCCGCTGCTCGCCGCGATGGGAATCCACACCCTGCGCCAGGCCCGCGAAGCGAGCGAGAGGACCTTCCATGCCCGCCTCCGGTATTGATACCGTTCCGCCGCATCCGACGACGCTGACGCCCTACACGGCGCTGCGCCACCTGGTGAGCGCCGCGCCGCTCTGCGTGCCGCCTTCGGCCAGCGTGCACGAGACCCTGCAGAAGCTCGACGCGGCGCGCACCGACGCGGTCGTCGTGATCGACGAAGCGAGCCGCGTGCCGCTGGGCATCGTCACGCTGCGCGACGTGCTGCACCGCATCGCCATCGAGTCCACCGATCTCGCAGCGCCGGTCGCCGCGGTCATGACCGGCGGCTTGATCACCCTGCCGGCCGACGCCACCGCGCATCAGGCCAGCGTCGTCATGGTGCGCCGGGGCGTGCGCCACCTGGTGCTGACCGAGGCCGACGGCAGCTACTTCAATATCGTTTCGCAGGCCGATCTCTACGCGCTGCCCGGTGCGCATGCCTCGGATCTGGTGGCGGCGATTCTCGCCGCCCGCGACATTCCGGCGCTCGTCGCGCTGGCCGCCGACGTACGCGCCTTCGCCAAGCGTCTGCTCGCCGAACGCGTCGGCGCCGAAGCGATCTGCCAGCGCATCTCGGCGCTCAACGATCTGCTCACGCTGCAGGTCATCGAGCTCACCGCCGGCGGCTTCGAGCTGCCCTACGTGCCGTGGTGCTGGCTCGTTTTCGGCTCCGAAGGGCGGCTCGAACAGACGCTGGCCACCGACCAGGACAACGGCCTGATCTTCGCCGCCGCGTCGGCCGACGAAGCCGCCACGCTGCGCGCCGCCTTCCTGCCTTTCGCCCGCGCCGTGAATGAAGCGCTCGACGCCTGCGGCTTCCCGCTCTGCAAGGGCAACATCATGGCCAGCAACCCGGCCTGGTGCCTTTCGCTCGCCGAGTGGCAGTCGGCTTTCGGCAACTGGATGCAGGAAGGGCAACCGGAGGCGCTGCTCAACTCGACCATCTTCTTCGACTTCCGCGTGCTCTACGGGCAGGAGTCGCTCGCCAGCGAGCTGCGCGAGTGGCTGCTGGCAAGAGCGCCGAGACACCCGATCTTTCTGCGCGCGCTGGTCGCCAACAGCATGAACTGGGAATCGCCGCTCAACTGGCGGCAGAGCTTCCGTTACGACGGCAACAAGGATTTTCCGCACACCATCGACCTCAAGCTGCACGGCTCGCGCCCCTTCGTCGATGCGGCGCGCATCTACGCGCTGGCCAAGGGCGTGCCCGATACCAACACCGTCGAGCGGCTGCGCGCGGCGGGCAGTGCGGTCGGCATGCCGGCGCACGAAACGGCGGCGCTGGTCGACGCCTTCTACCATGTCCAGCGCCTGCGCCTGGAGCATCAGGTCGGCGCGAGCGGGCACGAGGCGCCGAACCGGATCGACCCCGACCACCTGCATGAGCTCGACCGCTACATCCTGAAAGAGTCGCTGAAGCAGGCGCGCAACCTGCAGCAACGGCTGGCCCGGGACTACGCGCTGCTTTAGGGCCGGCGCGCCGTTCAGGACTCCAGGCGGGCGCGGAAAGCTGCCGGCGCCGGCGCGATCTTGCGCGCCGTGTAGTCGAAGAAGACAATCCCCGTCTTGCCGCGCGCCACTTCGCGCTGCGTCGTCTTCTCGTGCATGCGCCAGAGCAGGTCGCAGCCCTTGCCGCCAAAATCCGCCGCTCCCATGGCGACGACCATCACCTCGCCGTGAAATGCCTCCGAGCGGTACTGCAGCGCCGCATCCGAAACGATGATGCCGACGCCTTCGACGTCCAGTTCGCTATAACCCATCGACTGGAAAAAGCGCGCCCGCGCTTCCGAAACCACCGTGAGCAGCAGCGCGTTGTCCAGATGCCCGCCGTAGTTCATGTGGCTGAGATAGAGCGTGATTTCGGTGCTGAAGGGGAACTGCTCGGGCAACTCGATCTGGATGCGGGCCATGTTTTTCCTTGCCAGGGTCGGACGATAGGGTGGGGCAGCATGATAGCAAAGCCGATTGCCTCTCAGGCCCGCGTGGCATAGGCGAAGCGGATGAGCACCATGCCCAGCGTGAACCAGAACGCCTGCCAGAAGTGATTGCGCGGAACGATGAACGGATTGCTCCGCGCCCGCCGCCGCGCAATGGCCTGCGAAACGAGGGCCGATGACAGCGGCGCGAGCGCCAGATTGGCGATGCGCAGCGCATCGAAGGCGATCATCGTGTGCCCGACGACGAGCAGGGACACGCCGGCCAACACGCAGCCGCCGCAAAACCAGAGAAAGCAGCGCGGAACGATCCCCGCCGGTTCCGGCGTGTGCCGGTTCCGTGACGGCCAGTCGAACGGAATGTTGCCGAGCACCTCGAGAATGAACTCGAAGAGGAACTGGAGAACGACGATCAGTACTTCTTCCATGCGCAGCTCATCGATGGTGCGTGTGTGCAACGATGGCCGACAGGCTATGCAAGGAACTCACCTGAACGCCGTCAGCAGGAAGACCGGAAAATCGCCTTGCGGCTTGACGACGACGCTTGCTGAAGCGACACCGACGTTCCTGAATCCTGCTTCCAGTGCAATTCTGGATATCGCGTTTCGATCAAATCCGAAGTGAAACACACCGGTATCTTCCGTATGGAAGCTGCCATCCTCGACATCCAGATCGGATATTGCGATAAAGCCGCCGTCGTTCAGTAGCGAATGGAATTTGCGGAACATCGCTTCGACATCCGCGATGTGGTGCATTGTCATCGAAGAAATGATGCCGTCAAATCGACCGTCGATACCGTGTTTTTCAAGGTCGATTTCCACGATTTTCATCGCGCAGCCCAGTTTGTTTTGCTTCGCACGCAGTTGCGCATTCATCGAATTGGATACATCGACCGCTGTAATTTTCCCAACATGCGGGGCGATTCTCTCCAGGAGCAGACCGGTGCCCGAACCGAAATCCATGATGTGCATGGAACTGTCGAAGCTGATGGCTTTCAGGATCGAATTGGCGATGTTTTCGACGTTGTCGACCCTGCTCGGGTTTTGCTCGTAACTGCCCGCTTTCTGCGCAAAGTGGTCAATTGGCATTTGGCATATCCCTTGTATAACGTTCAAGTCTGGCTGGCCGCCGGTCGAAGCTACCTGGCGGCATGCTGCCGTTTGTTCCGGTACATCGCCGAATCGGCCTTTTGCAACAAGTCGGGCAGGGTTGTGCCCTCGCCGGGGTAGAGGGCGAGCCCGATGCTGCACCCCAGTGTCAAGGCGCTGCCGTTAACGTGGATCGGCTCGCCGATCAGTTGGTCGATTTTGTTCTGGATGGGCGCGATTTCCTCTCTTGAGGCGATGTCGCCAACCAGCATGACGAATTCGTCGCCGCCCAGGCGCACGACGGTGTCGCTCACGCGAAGGCTCGCGCGCAGGCGGGCCGCCACTTCTTTCAGCACCAGGTCGCCGACATGATGGCCATGGGTGTCGTTGATCGGCTTGAAGCTGTCCAGATCCATCAGCAGGATCGCGATGCTGCGGTTTGCTCGCCTGGCGGAACCCTCCATCCGGCTCCAGGCTTCCTCCAGTTCATTGCGATTGCCCAGTCCGGTCAGTGTGTCATGCCGCGACAAGGCTTCCAGTTTGGCGCTGGCTTCGGCCAGTTCCCGCGTCCGCTCGGCGACGCGCTGCTCGAGTGCCAGCTCGGAGCGTTGCAAGGCGGCAACGGTTTCTTCCCGCAGCCGTAGCAGCCGGATGTCGGCAAGTTCCTTGTCGCGGCGCACGGTCGTGATCCGGTCGGCAAGCGCATACGAGAGCAGCAGCATTTCAAGCGCAGAGCCGATCTGGAATCCGTGGCGGGTGAGGAAGGTGGTGGGCAGCCAGCCGAAATTGCGCGCCGCCAGCATGATCGAGCCGGCCAGCAGGCAAGCCCATGCCAGCAGGAAGTAGCGTGCGCCGGGGGTGCCCCGGCGGTAACTTGTGATCCCGACGGCCAGCGTCGTCGTGGAAAAACAGATGCTCGCCAGCGAGGTCATCACCTCCGCCCACTGGTAGGAAACCAGGTTCAGCAGGAGTGCCAGCACATACCACGCGATGAAGAGCCTCAAAAGGCGATCCGTGCGCGGATGATCGTGCCGGGTGTTGAGGAACGATCGGACGAAGCACGCCGCCAGCAGACCCGACATAGCCATGCCGACCGGCAGGGCGAAGTGGGTCCACAGCGGCCAGTCGGGCCAGATGAACTGTCCGGCCAGCCCTTCCAGCGAGGCGATGCCGACGGCCATGCTCGCCAGGAACAGCACGTAGAACAGATAGGCCCTGTCGTGCAGGCTGAAATAGAGCAGCAGGTTGTAGGAGCCGAGCGCGAGCAGCATGCCGAAATAGATCGCGAAGGCGGCGTAGCTCGCCTGATTGTGCAGGTGGAAGGCTTGCGGCTCCCATAGCTCGGCGGGAATGGTCAGGGCTCCGGCTGAAGAGACGCGCAGATACAGGCTGGACTTCCCCGCCGGCAATTCGATCGGGAAGATGAAATTGTGGTGGGGCAGCAGGCGCCGGGAGAAGGGCAGCAAATCTCCGGCCCTCATGGGCAAGTGCTGTCCATCGGCATGCGGCACGAACAACTCCACCGAGTCGAGGCTGGGGTAGCCGATCTCCAGATACCGGGTCACCGCCTGTGCCGACTCGATATCCAGCCGCAACCACCAGACGGAATGAGAGTAGCCCAGATCGAGAGCGCCTTGTGTCCGGGCCGGCGCGATCCAGTCACCCTGCGCAGCCACGTCCCCGATCTGCAAGCTTCCGGCAGCGTCTTCGTGGAATTGCAGATAGGGCACGACGTCTACCTGCGTGTCATCCACCGCCAGACGTAAAGACGCGGCGTGCGCGTTCAGCGCCGCGAGCAGCAGCGCCAGCCATACCAAGAGTTGATATTTCAAGCCCGGTTTCTCAAGCACTCGCGCAGCTTCCATTGGTGTGAAAGGCACAACCGTTCAAGGTAACCGGCCGCTGGAGAAAGCCTGCAAGCGCAGCTTGCAGGCGGTCCGGTTAGCCGCCATGTAATGCAAGCACATGGCAGCCTCGACTAGCTGCGATGTTTATGCCTACTTCGCTCGCTTCAATACGACCTCAGCAGTACCACCGCCAGTCGAAGCCGGGGTCCTCCACGTAAGCTCATCTCCCGTGACAGTGAACGGTCGTTGCTGCTCGGTTCCGTTCCAGTTCGGGAAGCTACTGGTTTCTATGTGGAACGTGATGGTCTTGTTCGTTTCGTCGACGGTGTATCTGCCGAAGTGAGCGATCGACCCTTGCACGACGGCCTTGTTTTCCTCTGCAGTACCTTCCATGCGATTGGTGGACGTGAATTTGGCCTGTCCGGCGCGCGCAGTCATCAAGATATAGCGGCCATTGCTATCAAAGCTCGCCTGACCCTGCGGATTGGGACCGAAAAGGGGCGTGCGGATGCCATCGGGGCGGACCAAGTCTACTGAAACATAAGTCCAGGTTCCGACGAGTTGGTCTTTCAGCGTAGATTGCGCCATCGCACCGTTCCAGGGCAGGGCAACACCAAGAAGCAACTGCGCCATAGTGGTTCGCATGCGTATGCTGAGTCGGCTCACGATGTTCCTCCTGAGATTTCATAGATGGCGCCTTATCACGGGTGGCGCGACGCGCACAAATGATGCATGACGTTGGAGGTAAGGGGCGCGGAGCCGGCTTGCCGGCGTAGCGTCCCGCTTGACTGATGGGATGGACTCCCCCGTCTTTTCAGCGCCAAACTGGCGCCACCGGTGCTCATGGGGATGGGGATCGGTCTTCGACGAAAGGAGTCCGAAATGCATGCTACTACCGTTGCTGTTGATCTAGCCAAGAGTGTATTCCAAATTGCGGTTTCTGATGACAAGTGGAAACTGATCGAGCAGCACCGGCTGACCCGGTTACAGTTCGAGCGCTGGTTTGCCAACCGGGAAGTCGGGCTGGTTATCATGGAAGCCTGCGGCTCTGCGCACCACTGGGCGAGATGGCTCAACCGCCAGGGAATCGAGGTCAAGCTGCTGCCAGCGGCGTATATCAGAGCTTATGTGAAGCGCAACAAAACCGATGCCGCTGATGCCTGTGCCTTGCTTGAAGCGGTCCGCTGTGGCGACATTGTGCCGGTTCGGGTGAAGACGGTAGAGCAACAGGCATTACAAGGGCTGCACCGCATCCGCTCACTCTGGATGAGCACCCGCACCTCGCGCATCAATGCGCTGCGCGGCTTCTGCCGCGAATTCGGTCAGGCCGTACCAACCGGTGCCCGAACCGGCGTCGAAGTGATGAGTCGAACCCTGGCCGATCCCAACAGTCCGGTACCGATCCTGATTCGGGGTGCAATGAAATTGCTGATCGAGGAAATCCGCCTGCTCGAACTGCGCATTGCCCAGCTGGAGAAGGAACTTACCGCCCTAGCCAAACAAAGCCCGGCATGCACGACCTTGCTTTCGATTCCCGGTATCGGGCTACTGACGGCGACAGCCATGGTTGCGGCCACCAGTGGCGATGTTTCTCTTTTCAAGGATGCACGACATTTCGCCAGCTGGTTCGGGCTGACGCCAAAGGAATCCTCCTCGGGCAACCGAAGAACTCTCGGTCGAATCTCCAAGAAAGGGGATCGCTATCTGCGGATGTTGCTGACCCATGGTGCGCGCTCCGTGCTCCGTACTGCCAGCCTCGCCCGGCAAGCCGGGCGAGGACTGGACGGATTGAAAAGCTGGGCGCTTGGCGTCCAGGGGCGAACCAACCACAACAAGGCGGCATGTGCCTTGGCGAACAAGCTGGCGCGGATCTGCTACGCGGTGCTGCGAGATGGCGCCGACTATGGCAAGCCGGCGCCCCGGTTGAACCGGAAGATTGAACGCACGGCATTCGCCATCGCCGCTTGAATCAAGAAAGGATTCCGACTGATGTTTCCCTCCCCGCGTCTGCAAAGAGACTAATCGCCCATCATGGCAAACAGGGTCGCACCCGCACGGACTGACGCCGATGACCGAAGGAAATCCCGCGGGATAACTCTGCCGGCAGCTTCACGCCTGCCGTTTGTACCGATTGGCGCGCCGTGAGCAGATTCCATGTCGGCACGGGCCACAGAGAGCCCACTATCGATGCCGGATATACGACTGCATGTGCTTCCTACCTGCCACACCTATCGATCAGTTTCCTTGCTTTTTGGGGGAGTCCATATACGCCATGTTAGGGCTTGGGGGCATGGACACTCACCATTTGATTGCGACGATGGCTGCGATTGCGGCAACGGCTGTTGCGGTCGCCGCTATAAGGCTGATTATTTTGGCTGAGCGAGCAATCTTGTTGGCCTCCGAAGCTGCTGCTGCGGCCGCTGTTGCAGCGAAACTAGCAGCCCGAGCGATCTCATTTGCCTCCTTCGCAACGGAGAGTATTTCTTCTTCACGTGCTTCTGCACGGAGCGCTGCGGCAGCAGATATTTTCTTTTCCTCGAATTCAAGCCACTCGATTGCCCATTCCTTGCGAGGTGAGTTCCAAACGCGTTGGAGAAGCTTAGCCCGAACTTCGGCCTCGCCAAGAGACACCAATGTGGCGGTGAATTCCTCAAGCACGGTAGGTGATTCAGCCATATACGAAAGCCCTTGTAGTAGAGCTAACCGGCGCTGCGCGGCTTTATCGCGCAGCGTCCAGAGAGCGAAGCGAACGGGGTTGAGCGCCGGGTTAGCGGCTTTTTGCATTTGTTTGGGAATTGATTTTTGCAAAATTCGTTCTCAAAAACTCGTAAGCAGCCTTTCTTCCAGCGGAAGCTGACTGGCTATCTTTAAAGTTGTTGTTTCCACATTGAATCGCCCCGGGTTCCGTGGAGGCCGGTTGGTTTAAGTCAGGCCATGATGGCGGCCTGATCGGCGAGTTGCCTGTAGTAGTTTGCCTCAGCTTCTGCGGGCGGGATATAACCAATCGGTTCAAGCAGCCTGTGGTGGTTAAACCAAGACACCCATTCCAGGGTTGCCAGTTCCACGGATTCCTTGGTTTTCCAGGGTGCCCGCCGGTGGATCATCTCGGCCTTGAACAAGCCATTAATCGTTTCTGCCAAGGCGTTGTCGTAGCTGTCGCCCTTGCTGCCGACTGAAGGCTCAATCCCGGCTTCGGCCAGTCGCTCGCTGTAGCGGATCGAGACGTACTGCGAACCCCTGTCCGAGTGGTGGATCAAGGCTTCCTCGGGACTCGGCTGGCGGGCGTACAGTGCCTGCTCCAGCGCATCGAGCACGAAGTCCGTGTGCATGGAACTGCTCACGCGCCAGCCCACGATACGTCGGGCAAAGACGTCGATGACGAAAGCCACGTACAACCAGCCTTGCCAGGTCGAGACATAGGTGAAGTCTGAAACCCAAAGCTGGTTGGGGCGCTCGGCCTTGAACTGTCGATTGACCCGATCCAGCGGGCAGGCCGCTTTGTTGTCGCTGATCGTGGTGCGCACCACCTTGCCGCGCACGACACCGCGCAAGCCTTGACGCTGCATGAGCCGCTCGACCGTACAACGGGCCACCACGACGCCTTCGCGGTTCAGTTGCCGCCAGACCTTGTCGGCGCCATAGACCTGCAGGTTGGCCTGCCAGACGCGCTCGATCTCGGGCACCAACACCTCGTCACGCCGCACTCTCTGGCTGCGCTGTTCAGGATTGCGCCGCAGGGCGACATGACGTCGGTAGCCGGACGGGGTGATCTGCAATTGCCTGCAGATCGGCTCGACCCCGAAGGCATCACGATGCTCGTCGACGAAAGACCTCAAGACTTGAATCGGCGGTCGAGCTCCGCCTGGGCGAAAAACGCGCTGGCAAGTTTGAGGATCTCGTTGGCTTTGCGGAGCTCTTTGATCTCACGCTCCAGTTCCTTGACGCGCTTCTGGTCCGCCGTGGTCGGCCCTTCGCGCTGGCCGGTATCTCGTTCGTGCTGACGCACCCAGGTCAGCAGCGTCTGCGCCGTGCAGCCAATCTTGGCGGCGATGGATTCAACGGCTGACCACAGCGACGGATGATCGGCTCGGCATTCGGCAACCATGCGCACGGCGCGCTCACGAAATTCGGGGGAGAACTTAATTAACTTCTTCATGGCTCTATCTTCTCAAGAGTTAGAGCCTCCACCAAATCCGGGGCGATTCACGTCAGCGAATGAGATTGTTGCAAAGAAATGCTGTCCATCCGTATCGACACCGATGACTGTGCCTGCGCCGAAACTCTTGTGGTACAGCACTACCCCGGCTTTCACGTTTCCTAGTCTCGGGATTTCAAACTCTTGCCTCTGAACTCTCGACTTATATTCCTTGGCGCTGGCTGCGACGCTCCGATCTCGGCGCACCTTGATTTCGCCATATTTTGCCCAGAGTTTTGGTAATCGAACGGCCATTGTTTCATCCGAATACGCGCTCCACTCAAACAGTGGGGCTTTTGCGGATGTAGCCGTTTTTAAAAGCGGCTCGGCTACCCGATACAGACTTGCGCCACCCCTTTTGTCAAAAACTTCGCTCGGTATACGGCCAAATGACTCCCATTCGGCTGTAGGTAGACCGTCCTCCAACTCAACATCAACCACAGCCAACGAATCTGGTGCTGAAACAGCAAGCCTGAATATGGAACTGCCTTGTGCAATCAGCCAATTCCTGAAGTACTCAAAACCATCATCCGAACCGTGGCCGCCATTCAGGAGCGCACCGGCAGCCCAAAGATCACCAAGATTGGCGCGATCGAAGGCTGCCTGGTAGAAAACATAGAACTGCACGAGTTGGTCGTTCGAAAGTCGTTCGAGTTCGCGTGCGAGGCGATGGGAATGAGCCTTCTCACCACCATAGCCCTTTACTCTGTCAATGATCTCCCAGAAAGTTGCTTCGTTCATTTGTGCAATTCGATCTGTTACCGGAAAATCGCAGCCCACAAGAATGGCTGCAAATAGAAGAAATCTGCGACGGCGCATCATTGCGGTCTAACGTGGAGGTGACCGGCGCTGCGCGGCTTTATCGCGCAGCGTCCAGCGACCGAAGGGAGCGAGGTCGACCGCAGGGTTAGACCTCATTGTGGAATAAGACCTGAAGCGTCGCCGTACGTTAAGCCGACGACGAGGACGACAACGTAGACAATTGGAAGGCCACTTGCCACCAGAATTGCTTGGCGCGGATAGGGTGCAAGCCATACATATAGGGCAACTGCTCCCCATGGCACTATGTTTCCCAGAAGCCATGATGCTGCAATATGTCGAGCTTCCCACGAAGGGCTGGCTTTGCCTTCCAGTAAACATTCAAGCATTGCGATTAGCAGGAATGCAAAGACCCACAAATGCTTTGGTACTCGCGTGAAAAAGGTCAGCGCGATTGCGGCGGCAACAACAGAGGCAACAAAGATGGCGCTGAGCATGTGAGGTCTAACGAGGCTGTAGAAAAAGTGGTTGAGGGGTCAGGCGAAGGCGATTTCTGGGGTGGTCAAACCATTCCAGAAGACGTGATCGTCTAATACAGCGCGATTGTGAAGGTCGGTTTTTGGTCATGGCAGGTGTGTTTTTTACAAATCGACTTTTTCTACAGCCTCAACGTAGAAGTGAGGGGCGCCGCGCGAGGCGGATTGGACGAAGAAAAGCCGCTTGACCGGCGTCCCTCTCGACTGGCGGGTTAGGTTGTGGTGCCACTCTGCATTTCTCGCATATGGACCCAGACTCTCCAATAAAAGAGTGCATACAGGATGTTCTGGAATAAAAAAATCACCAAATCATACCCGTCAAAGTCAACTGGAATATAGACCACCGCGAACCAATACGAACCGACGAGCAGGAGCAATGCGAGTAAGAAGAAACGTACCCCTATAACCCATAGAATTGAAAAATACCGTAAGAAAAAATGAGTGCCATCTCTACCGCCATTGGTGTGGTAGAGAATCCAAGTTGAGGTAACCGCTATGACTGTTGGCATTAGAGCTCTTGAATAACCCAATAGCGTTAAATCTTCTTGGGCAAACATCGCAGATGAAAAGTTTGCTTCGAGCAGGTTGACTATCAGTCCCGCAAAAAAATAGACGAATGTATCGTGCTCTGAAAGAGAATCTGCGCGAAGTTCTTGCTTCAGTTTCTCGATGTTTAAAAAATGCATAATCAAACAACCTAACGTAGAGGTGACCGGCGCTGCGCGGCTTTATCGCGCAGCGTCCAGCGACCGGAGGGAGCGGGGTCGACCGCCGGGTTAGAGCGCATTTTTTCGCTCCCAGCAGACGAATCGAGAATTCGAGGTGCACCCATTAGCCAAGATGACTTGTTTATCACTGAACCGTGGAAAGCGAGCGGGTAGCAAACCAAGTATTTCAAGTTCTCCGGTCACGCCTTGCGGGTAGGCAACCCGAACCGATTTGCCCTCAAACAACCACCAGAGGTCAGCGCCCCAAGGCCCTGAGTCGTTGGTTTCAATAGCGATGCAGTCAATGTCTGTCCAAGAAATTGATTGAACTGTTCCATCGGGAAAGACGGCCGAAATTCCAGATTCGTTCGCGGTAACTACAACTTGCCGCTCGAACATGACCGCTTCTTTTCGGGCGTTCCATTTTTCGCGGAGCCAGTTGAGTAGTGCCATGGGCATGCGCTCTAACGAGGCTGTAGAAAAAGTGGTTGAGGGGTCAGGCGAAGGCGATTTCTGGGGTGGTCAAACCATTCCAGAAGACGTGATCGTCTAATACAGCGCGATTGTGAAGGTCGGTTTTTGGTCATGGCAGGTGTGTTTTTTACAAATCGACTTTTTCTACAGCCTCAACGTAGAAGTGAGGGGCGCCGCGCGAGGCGGGTTGGGCGAAGAAAAGCCGCTTGACCGGCGTCCCTCTCGACTGGCGGGTTAGAGCGCATGGGCATTGGTGCTCACTGTATGCATGACGGATTTATACCGCAAAGAATTGCCACGAGAAAACCAAGCCAAACGGAAACGTTAAAAAGCCCCACAGAACCAGCGGTTCGACGGGGAGGCCGAACGTATTTCGTATGGAGTAGGCGCCGAGAAACGAAGCAGATAGAGAAAGTGGTAGATAGGCTGCTAGTGAAGCAACCGCGAACCGGGTAACGAAAGGCTTCTCTTTCGGTGTTGCGACTCTGCGCATGAGAAATAGCCGCAAAAGGGCGAACGGGAACGCGAATGGAAGAATTAGCCAAGCGATACCACCATGGCCTGAATATAGGAAGTTGCACCCGGGCAAGATTGCGGTAAAAGCCATGACCAGAGCAAAGCCGTAAGCTGACGCACAACGTTTGGCGATGTCAATTAGCGGTGGCAAGTTTTGCGCTCTAACGAATGAAAGGGACTTCCCCGTCCCGAGGCTGCGGCGGAAGCCGCTGTCGGCAACAAGTGCCATGATGGATTTTCCGAACCTCATCAAAACCACGGAAGGGGAAGTCCATGAGCATAGTAACGGCAGGAATCGATCTCGCCAAGAACGTCTTTGCGGTGCACGGCGTTGATGAAAACGGCAAGGCGGTACTGGTCAAGCCGAAGGTGTCGCGGGAGCAATTGCTGCCGCTGATCGCGCAGCTGCCGCCGTGCGTGATCGGCATGGAAGCCTGCTCGGGCGCACACCACTGGGCGCGGCAGTTTCGGCAGTACGGTCACACCATCAAGCTCATGGCGCCCAAGTTTGTGACGCCCTACCGGATGAGCGGTAAGCGCGGCAAGAACGACGCCGCGGACGCCGCCGCCATCTGCGAAGCCGTGACCCGCCCGGCCATGCGCTTCGTCCCGGTCAAGGAAGAACACCAGCAAATCATTCTCTGCCTGCACCGCACACGGCAGGGTTTCGTCGAAGAACGCACGGCCACCTACAACCGCCTGCGCGGACTGATCGCCGAGTTCGGCATCGTCCTGCCGCAGAAAATCGCCTGCCTGCGCCGCGAGATCGGCGCCCATCTCGAAGACCTGCCGGGCTATGCCAACCAGTGCGTCGGCGATCTGCTGACCCACGCCGATCAACTCGACAAACGGATCGAGGAGTACGACCGGCTCATTGCCCAGGCAGCGCGCGACGACGCGCGCAGCAAACGCCTGATGCAACTGCCCGGCATCGGTCCGAACACGGCCAGCGCGATGCTCGCCAGCATCGGTGGTGGACACGACTTCAAGAACGGCCGGCAGGTCGCTGCCTGGATCGGTCTGACGCCGGGCCAGTACAGCAGCGGCGGCAAGGCGCGACTGGGGCGGATCACCAAGGCCGGCGACCACTACCTGCGAAGTTTGCTGGTCATGGGGGCGCGTGCCGTCCTCAGCGGCCTGAGCGAGAAGCAGGACCGCTTCAGTCGTTGGGCGAGGCGTCTGGTGGAGCGGCGCGGCTACTGGCGCGCCGTCGTCGCCATCGCCGCGAAGAACGCGCGGCTGGCTTGGGCGGTGCTGAAATACGGCGAGGATTTCCAGATGAACCGCGGCGCTGCCTGATCCTCCGAAAAATCGTCTTCAGGAAAAGAGAATTGAAAGGATTGAGCAGGCCGCCGGACGGCGGCAAGGAATCACCAGTGCGCTGCACGCGTTGATGTGAAGCGGGTTGGACCCGCGCCGGGTATGCCTGATTAGCTCCAGGGGAAGCAGCACTTCCCGACTAACGATTGAGGCCCCGGCGCGCGTCTTTCATCAGGGTCCGGGCCATGCGCCCATTCAGTGACCGGTTGTAGTTTCGCAGTCCGCCATCTTCTTTATCGACGAGCGCAGTGAATGACGAATCGGATCAGGAAAAAGTGATGAACTAAAAAACCAGATTGGCGCTTGCGTTTTGGGAAAGCCCTTGTAGTGAAGGTAACCGGACGCCGGAGCCCGCAGGGCGGAGGGAACCAACAGCGCAGCTGTTGGCGTTCCGGTTGACCGTAGGGTTAGAAGTGGGGAGATGCATTTGCTGGCAAAACCAGTAGAAGCGAAGAGTAGCCAACCAAAAGTGATGCAGTGGCAAAAGCGAGGTAACTTGTTTTAAGCGGACGACGGAGAACAAACCGATGCCAGAGGCCGACTGCAACGACCGAGGCAACCAAGGCCGAAGCCGCAGCAATGGCCGAGTGCAAGAAATGTGATGCAAGGCCGCCCCAGAGAGCACCAATAAACAGGAAAGACAGACAAGCGACCGGTTTTGAAATTGGTGGGGAGGGCATTTCAGCGGTAAGCCCAACTCCGGCTTCTCCGCGCCCCTGCCAGATAATGCCAAATGCAGCGCCAAAAATAACGAGGGTAATGCAGTACCCGGCCGTGAACCACGCGAACGCACTCGACAGCACCAATGCGGTTGCGATTGATGCCGTGAGACTTAAAGCAAACCGCCAATGACACAGCACGTAAATGAGTTCGAGCAGGGCGTCCATGAACTTCTAACGTAAAGTCTGCTGCCTAAACGACGGAATGTTTTCCGTCGTGACGGAAAACATTCCGTCGATATTGCTGTATAAATATACAGTATCGTGTGCTAAGCTGAATTTAATCATTGGGTTGTTTGAATTTAGTGAGGCCTAAAAATGACTTCAATTACGTCGCGACCGGAGTTGGCGTCAGCGCCACGGCTTCTGGAGCAAGTCAGGGGGCGGATTCGGCTGAAACATTACAGCATCCGCACTGAGCATACTTATGTGGATTGGATTAAACGATTTATTCGGCATTTTGACAAGCGACACCCGCGTGAGATGGGGGCGGACGAAGTTCAGGCGTTTTTGACACATCTGGCGGTAGCGGGGCGAGTCGCGGCTTCGACACAAAATCAGGCCAAGAGTGCGTTGCTGTTTCTCTACAAGGAGGTGTTGGAAGTTGAATTGCCTTGGCTGGATAAGGTCGAGGCAGCGAAGACCTCCAAGCGACTGCCTGTCGTTCTGACGAGGGACGAGGTGATGGCGGTACTGTCCCGGCTGGAGGGGAGCCACGGTTTGATCGGGCGGTTGCTCTACGGAACTGGCATGCGCATCATGGAATGCCTGCGTTTGCGGGCAAAGGATGTGATTTTCGAGCGCAATGAAATCCTTGTGCGTGACGGTAAAGGTGCGAAAGATCGTGTCACCATGCTGCCTGCAAGCCTGGTGCCGGCTTTGCGCGAGCATATCGGGCGCGTGCGGGAATTGCACCGGCAGGATCTGGCTGCCGGTTATGGTGAGGTGCATCTGCCGTTTGCGCTGGATCGCAAGTATCCCTCTGCGGGGCGCGAATGGATGTGGCAATACATTTTTCCATCGGCCAACCTGTCCGTCGACCCACGTACTGGCGTGGTGCGTCGGCATCATTTGCGGGATCAGGCAGTGCAGCGCGCGGTTCGTCAGGCGGTACGCGATGCCGGGATCGACAAACCGGCCACGCCGCACACGCTGCGCCACTCCTTTGCGACCCACCTGCTGGAACGCGGCTACGATATCCGCACCGTGCAGGAGTTGCTCGGCCATTCTGACGTTTCGACGACGATGATTTACACTCACGTCCTCAATCGCGGCGGGCGCGGCGTGGCCAGTCCGCTCGATCAGCTCGGCTGACCGCGACCCCCCGGAACAGGGCGGGAGCCTTCCGGTGCCTTTGGGTGCTGAGGGTTTTTCCGCGCAGTGGAATGTTTGCTTATGCCTCATCGAATTCTCAATACCTCCGAGCGCGGCATGCTTGACGCCTACGAGGCGCTGCTCGCGGCGCGCGGTTTTACCGCCGATACCGCGCAGTGCACGGCGGCCGAGCGCCTGCAGCGTCTTTACTACGAACTGCTTTCGTTCAAGGTGGCGCGGCGCGGCGCCTTGCGGCGCATCTTCTCGCCGCCGGTGCCGCCGTGCGGGTTGTATTTCTGGGGCGGCGTCGGGCGCGGCAAGAGCTTCCTGATGGATTGCTTCTACGCCGCCGTGCCTTACCGGCGCAAGCGGCGCATCCACTTTCACGCTTTCATGCACGACGTCCATCGCCAGTTGAACGAGCTGAAGGGCGAGAGCGATCCCTTGTTGAAAGTGGCCGAGCGCATTGCCGGCGAGGTGCGTTTGCTTTGCTTCGACGAGTTCCACGTCTCCGACATCGCCGACGCGATGATCCTCGGCCGCTTGCTCGAAGCGCTGTTCGCGCGCGGCGTGATCTTCGTCATGACCTCGAACTACCCGCCGGACGATCTCTACCCGAGCGGCCTGCAGCGCGAGAATTTTCTGCCGACCATCGCGCTGATCAAGTCGAATGTCGACGTGTTGCGGATCGATGCCGGCATCGACTACCGGCTGCGCACGCTGGAGCAGGTGGAGATTTTCCACTTCCCGGCCGATGCCGGGGCCGAACTGAAAATGGCCGAGTACTTCACGGCGATGGCCGGCGGTGAGGGGGAGGCGAATGGCGGCGTCGAAGTGCTCGGGCGCGAGATCCCGACCGTGCGGCGCGGCAATGGCGTGATCTGGTTCGACTTCAAGACGCTGTGCGGCGGCCCTCGCTCGCAAAACGACTACCTTGAACTGGCGCGCGGCTATCACACGGTGCTGCTCTCCGGCATCCCGAAGATGTCGGCGAGCATGGCTTCCGAGGCGCGGCGCTTTACCTGGCTGGTCGATATTTTCTACGACCACAAGGTCAAGCTGATCGCCACTGCCGACTGCGATCCGGATCATCTTTACACCGAGGGTACGCAGGCCGGCGAATTCTTCCGCACCGCCAGCCGCCTGACCGAAATGCGCTCGCGCGAGTATCTCGGCCAGCCGCACCTGTCCTGACCGCGTCTGCTTGCCGGGAGTCTCGCCATGCGCCGCTTGCTGCCGCTTCTGCTCTGCTGCATCCCGTTGTGCGCCGCGGCGCAGCAGGCGATGGAGATCATTCCGCTCAAATACCGCACGGTCGAACAGGTGATGCCGGCCTTGCAGCCCTTTGTCGAGCCGGGCGGCGCACTGTCGGGGATGAACAACCAATTGATCCTGCGCGGCTCGGCGCGCAACCGCGAGCAGATCAGGCAGGCGCTCGCGGCGATCGATACGCCGGTGCGCCGGCTGCTCATCCGCGTCAGCCAGAACCGCGATGCCGAAAACCGGCAGCAGAGCGCCGAAGTCTCGGGGAGTGTCGGGCTGGGCAGCAATGTGCGCATCATCCAGCCGCCCGGCGGTTCGCTTCGAGGCGGTGGGCAGATCGAGCTGCGGCGCGGCGAGTCGAACGCAAATCTCGATGCCCGCATTCATGACGCCAGCAACAGCCGCGATTCGCGCAGCAGCCAGGTCGTGCAGGTCATCGAAGGCGGGCGTGCCTTTATCCAGGTTGGGCAGTCGCTGCCCTTGCCCTTGCGCCAGGTGGTGCTCGGTCCAGGCGGCGTGGTGGTCACCGACAGCATGGTCTACCGCGATATCGGCCAGGGTTTCTACGCGGTGCCGCAACTGGTCGGCGACCGCGTCACGCTGGAGATCAGCCCGCAGTTCGATACGCCCGGCAGCCGGGGGACCGGCGGAGCGGTCGATACGCAGCGCGTGTCGACCACGGTGTCGGGGCGCTTGGGCGAGTGGATCGAACTGGGCGGCAGCGCTCAGCAGGCTACTGGGCGCGAGCGTGGCAATCTGGGCGTCGGCGGCAGCGAGCTACGCGATAACCGCAGCGTTTGGCTGCTCGTCGAGGAGTTGCGCTGAGGTCCAGCCGGCGCCGATGGGTCTAGAAAATATCCGCGTCGAAGCAGAAACGGTTGCGTCCAGCTTCGCGGGCGTGGTCCAGCAGCGATTTGCTGCGTTCGATCAGCGCCTTCGCGTTTTCGCCGGTGTATTCGGTAATGCCGCCGCTGATCGTCAATTTCAGTCCGGCGCTGGTGAAAACCTGCGTTTCGATCGCGCTGCGCAAACGCTCCAGCGCGACGAGCGCGTCGTGCAGCGAGACATTGGGCAGGACGAGCAGGAACTCGTCGTTGCCGGTGCGGCCGGCGATGTCGATTTCGCGCAGGCATTCGATCAGCAGCTTGCCGACGCTGGCCAGCGCATCGTCGCCGATCGACTGTCCATGCGCTTCGCAGACCGGGAGAAAGAGGTCGATGTCAATCTGCGCCAGGGTGAAGGGCGTGCCGTAGCGCCGCGCGCGGCTGATTTCGTTTTCCAGCAGATGCAAGACATGACGCTCGTTGAACACGCCGGTCAGCGGGTCGCGGATGGTCAGCTCTTCGATCCTGCCTTGCAGGGATTTCTGTTCGCTGATGTCGGTCAGCGTCAGCAGCACGCGGCGTACGCTGTTGTCGTCGGCAAATACCGGCAGGGCGTCGGCTTTCAGCCAGGTGGTCGATCCGTCATCCTTGGCCAGGCCGACGATTCGGCCAAGCAGCGGGGTCGCCGTTTCTAGCGCGGCGATTTGCGGACGCTCGCCGGGCTTGAGCGGCTGATCGTTTTCACCCACCCAGGCCAGCGGCTGCCCACCCAGCAGTGCTTTCGCCTGCGTATTGCTTCGGTGCACCGAAGCATCGGCCGAGAAGACGAGCAAGCCGATGTTCAGGTGGTCGAGCAAGTCGCCGTACTGCTCGATCTTGGCATCGTCGGCATGCAGCGCTGAATTGTTTTGGTGGATGGGCATCAGTTGGAGCGATCTATTACCAAAGGCATAGTGATAATCTTAGCGTAAAACCTTCCGGCCCGCTCGCGCAACCCGCCGGGCCAGCCTGGCGGGGGCGCGGGTAAGGCCGTTCACGCGGCGGCAAGAGCTTGTTCCAGGTCGGCGATCAGGTCGTCGATATGTTCGATGCCGATCGACAGGCGGACCATGTCTTCCGACACCCCAGCCTTGATCATTTCGTCCGGCGTCAGCTGGCGGTGCGTGGTCGTCGCCGGGTGGCAGGCGAGCGACTTGGCGTCGCCGATGTTCACGAGACGGGTGAATAGCTGCAGCGCATCCTGGAAGCGGCCGCCGGCTTCGAGTCCACTGCAGTTGGTGCCCTTGACGCCGAAGGTGAGGATGCCGGAGGCCTTGCCGCCCATGTACTTCTGCACCAGCGCATGATCCTTGTGCTCGGGCAGGCCGGCGTAATTGACCCACGATACCTTGGCGTGGCCCTTGAGGAATTCGGCGATCTTCTGCGTGTTTTCGCAGATGCGGTCCATGCGCAGCGGCAGCGTTTCGAGCCCTTGCAGCAGCAGGAAGGCGTTGAACGGCGAAATCGCGGCGCCCATGTTGCGCAGCGGCACGACGCGCGCACGGCCGATGAAGGCCGCCGGGCCGAGGGCTTCGGTATAGACGACGCCGTGGTAGGAGACGTCCGGCTCGTTGAGGCGCTTGAACTTCGTCTTGTGCTCGGCCCAGGGGAACTTGCCGCTATCGACGATCATGCCGCCGATCGAGTTGCCGTGGCCGCCGATGTACTTGGTCAGCGAGTGCACGACGATGTCGGCGCCGTGTTCGAACGGGCGGCACAGGTAGGGCGACGGCACGGTGTTGTCGACGATCAGCGGCACGCCGTGGCGATGGGCGATTTCGGCGAGCTGCTCGAAGTCGGTGACGTTGCCGAGCGGATTGCCGACCGACTCGCAGTAGATGGCCTTGGTCTTCTCGTCGATCAGCTTCTCGAAGCTGGCCGGGTCGCGGTAATCGGCGAAGCGCGCTTCGATGCCGTATTGCGGCAGCGTATGCGCGAAGAGATTGTAGGTGCCGCCGTAGAGCGTCGCCGCCGAGACGATGTTGTCGCCGGCTTCGGCGATGGTCATGATCGCGTAGGTGATCGCCGCCTGGCCGGAAGCCAGCGCCAGGCCGGCAATGCCGCCTTCGAGCGCGGCGACGCGCTTTTCGAGCACGTCCTGCGTCGGGTTCATGATGCGCGTATAGATGTTGCCCTGCACCTTCAGGTCGAAAAGATCCGCGCCGTGTTGCGTGCTGTCGAACGAGTACGAGGTCGTCTGGTAGATCGGCACGGCGACCGCCTTGGTCGTCGGTTCGGGACTGTAGCCAGCATGGACGGCGAGGGTTTCGAGTTTCATTGGGTCTCCAGGGCAGTGGCGGCACTTGAATTAAGCATAAGATTCTAGCATTTGGCCAATGCTTGGTGCGCGGAACCGCGAACGCAATAACGTGGAATAGTTCTCACGCATAAAACCGCGAAAAGAGGTGTAATGCTTTCGCTCGCCCCGAGTCCGACAATGCGCTGGTAATCAGCCACGGGCAGCAGGTTGTGAATACGGATGCATGTTTTTTTATGGCATAGGCCGTTTCTTCTATTGTCGTTTTGCTGAAATCGGCAGCATTCTGCAGCGGCTTGGCGGTGTCAGGGGGTAGGGGTGGGTACGCACGAGTTCTTGAATCCGTTCGCGGAAAGCAAGGGTCGAACAATTTTTCTGTTGAGCCTGGGCTCGCTTGCGCTGTTGGCTTGCGGCAACATACCGGCCTCTGCAGCCGACGGATTGCGCTTGGGCGGATTTGGCACCCTCGGCTACGCCGTCGATAATCGTCCGGATATTGCCGCCGCTCGTGAAATCAGCCAGCGGCCGGCGAACGGCTTTGCCACGGGGGGCAGCTGGCGATTGGATTCGCGCCTTGGCGTGCAGCTTGAATATGCCATCGGCCCGAATGTCGATTTCGTTGGGCAGATCGTTTTGCGCGATCAGTTCAAAACCGACTTCAACAGCTCGACCGAACTCGCCTACGTGGCGTTCAAACCCCGGCCCCAGCTGGATATCCGGGTGGGGCGCATCAATTACGATGCGTTCCTGATGTCGGATCATCGTAATGTCGGTTACGCCTATCCCTGGGTGCGGCCACCGTCCGAGTTTTATAGCTGGATTCCGATTTTTTCGCTGGATGGCGCGGACGCCGCCTACAGCATCCAGCATGACGATACCCGTTGGCGCATCAAGCTGCAGGCGGGGCGCAGCGAAATGTCCATCCCCATTGAGAACGGTTATGACTTCAACACGAACGATTTGCTGGGTGTGTCGCTGTCGCGGCAATCGGAGTTCTGGCGCCTGAAGGCGGCCTATTCGCAATTCACGATTGGCAGCGAAGTTCCGGCCTTCGCCCCACTGCATTCGGCGCTCGATCAGGTGGCGATGGCCGGCATTCCATCGGTCAGTGCCGAGGCCGGTGCCTTGCGCAGGAACCTGACTTTCAAGGACGCAAAAATCGCGTACACGACGCTCGGTGCCGCCTACGACAACGGCACCTGGCTTGCGCAGGGGGAGATAGGACACGTTACGGCAACGGCGGACGCTGTTCCACATGGCCGCATGGGCTATCTGAGTGTCGGTCGCCGCTTCGGTGCATGGACCCCGTACCTGATGCTGAGCGCCGCACGGCCGGCCAACGCTGTACGCACCGCGGCCAGTAACTGGGGGGCTCTCAACGCAGCGCTGCGCGATCCGGCACTGTTTACGGTGAACACCACACGCACCGAGCAGAACACGCTATCCATTGGTACGCGCTGGGATTTTTACAGCCAGGCGGCACTTAAGCTGCAATGGGACCGTACGGTAATTAAACCTTCCGGTTACGGCCTGTGGTGGCGCGACTTGTCCATCAATAGTCAGACCAGTCGTGTCAATCAGGTATCCGCCACGCTGGATTTCACGTTTTAAGCATGCGTAATCCACTGACTCCACTGACCACCCCGATTTTGCTCTGCCTGCTATGCCTGGCATGGCCTCTGGCGGCCCAGGCCGATATTGCGGTTATCGTTCATCCGGATAACCCGGTACGCAGCATGACGCCACACGAGGTTTCCGATCTTTATCTGGGACGCAGCCGAAGCTTTGCTTCCCGAGAGCAGAATATGTCCATGTCCGCCCTGATCTATGAGCAGCCGGTTGCAAGCTCCTTGCGCGAGAGTTTCTTCCGCTCCTTGAATGGCATGAGCGTCATTCAGTTGAATGCCTACTGGGCGCGTTTGCGCTTCAGCGGCGAGGTGTTGCCCCCAAAAGGGCTGGCGGATAGCCGCGCGGTCCTTGAAGCGGTGGGCAGCAACCGTAACGCGATTGGCTACGTTGATGCTGCCGTGGTCAGTAGTTCGGTGAAGGTTGTCCTGCTTTTGAAGGAGTGATGCGCAGGTGAGGGCGATAATCCCGACGCGGCTGGAAATTCGACTTGCGGTTGCCGTGGGCATCGGCCTGCTTGTGTTCTCAATGATTGCCGGGATGTTCAGCTACGCCTATGCCTACCGCCAGCAGCTCGAATTGGCTGCATCGCTACAGCAGCAACTGGTGCGTACCGTGCAGGCCCAGGCAGAGGTCGCGGCTTTTGCCGCCAATAACGAAATCGCGCAAGGGGTTCTCAACGGCCTGCTCGCCAACCCCGTCATTCTGGCCGTACGCATCGAATCGATGGACGGTTTCAAGGCAGAACTTGGCTCGCGCGGGGATTTCAGTTTCAGCGTCGGCACGACCTATCCCTTGTTTTCTCCGGTTGATCACATCGAATCGATCGGCGTGCTGACGGTGGTTCAGGATGATGATCAGGTCAATCGAATGGCTGCACAGACGGCGGTGTTTCAGACGCTGCTGATGCTGCTGCAGGTGCTGATTGCGGCCATCATCGTGGTTGCCGTCTTGCGCGTCATGATGATCCAGCCGATTCTCCGCATGGCACAGGCGATGACTGAAATCCAGCCCGGCAGCTCCGCGCGCATCAAGATCGATGAGAAACACGCTGCCGACGAAATCGGACTGTTATCGAAGAGCGCAAATGCCATCCTCGATGCCGCCGAAGGTGCCATCGAGGAAGTCAAGGCGCAGCGCAATGAGCTGCACCGACTGGCGACCCACGACTACCTCACCGGTTTGCCGACCATGCGACTTGCGGAGGACCGGCTACAGATTGCCTGCAGCTCAGCCCTTCGCAACGGCGAGAAAGTCGCACTGCTGTTCATTGATCTGGATGGGTTCAAGGAGATCAACGATCGCTACGGCCATGCGGTGGGAGATCGCGTACTGCAGGAGGTGGCAAAGCGATTGCGCGAAAACGTTCGTGCTGAGGATTCCGTGGCGCGGATCGGTGGCGATGAATTCCTCGTCATCCTCGGAAATCTTCCCGATGCAAACGCGTCCGCATTGGTGGCCGAGAATATCGGTGCCGCACTTTCCCGGCCCATGGAAATATCCGGCAGCGCGCAGCTCCTGGGGGCGAGTATCGGTATCGCCATCTTCCCGGATCACACCGGTAATCTGGCTGCCCTGTGCAACCTCGCGGATCGTGCCATGTACACGGTCAAGAAATCCGGGAAAGGCCGCTTTGCGTTCGTCGATCCGGAGACTGTGAATCAGGCGCTAATCAGCACCTGACAGCATTTTGCCGGGTTCCGTTGCCGGTGGCTCGGCCTTCCGGCGCAGCAGGAAACGCGCCGGATCGACGGTGGCGGCGAGGTCGGATTCGAGCGGCAGGGGTTCACCCTCGAGCTGGCTGGCCAGCAGTTCGGCCATCAGCATCGACCAGACCAGGCCGCGGGCGCCGTAGCCGGAGGCCACGTACAGGCCAGGCCAGCGTTCGATGGCGGAAAAGTCGCGGCCCTGCGGACGAGCGTCCGGGTGGTAGAGCTGGCCGAGGATGGGGAGCTTGTCTGGCGATACCGGGCGGAAGCCGACGCGCCCGCTAACCGTTTCCGGCGTGGCCTCGGCGCAGTAGCCGGGCAGCATGCGCTGCAGGCGTTCGAGATTGGCGGCGTGATCGCTGTCGCGCATTGCCGAATCGCTGCCCGGCTCGCCGCCGCGGTGGAAGCTGGCGCCGACGCAGTGCTGGTTCCGGTAGGCCGGCGTCGCGTAGCCCTCGCGGCAGACGACCGATTTGAGTGGCGCGTCGGCCGGCGCCGGCAGGTGGCTGACCTGGCCGCGAAAGCGGAAGAGCGGCAGATGCGCGGCCTGTGGCAGACGGATGATGTCGGTCGCGCCGGCGAGAATCAGCTGCGGCGCGCGCGCCACGATGTTTCCCGCGGCATCGCGCACCGTCCACTGCGCGCCGTCATAGTCGATCCGGTCGACGCTGCAGTTGAAATTCGCGCGCAGCCGGTCGCCGGCGCGGGCCAGCGCGGCGCGGCACAGGCTGGCCGGATTGACCCAGGCGCCGCCGGCGAACCACCAGCCGGGGCCGGCCACCGGCAGGCCGGCCAGCGTCGCGCCTTCGTCAGCGTCGACAAAGCGCACGAAATCCGGCGGGAGACCGTTGCGTGCGAGTATTTCGCGCTGCTTGTCGGCATGCGTCGCGTCGCGGGCGATCTGCAGGACGCCGCAGGGCGACCAGTCGATCGCCGCATCGCTGGCCGCGGTTCGGCTCCATTCGGCGACCTGGCGCAGGCCGTAGAGATAGCAGGCGCGGTTCAGGCGCGACATGCGGTTGTCGTCGAGCGAGAGGACCGGCAGCATCGCCGCCGTGAGGTTGCCCGAGGTTTCCTGCGCCACGCCGGCGTGGCGCTCGATCAGGTCGACGCGCCAGCCGCGCGCGGCCAGCCGTTCGCCGATCAGGCAGCCGGCCAGGCCGGCGCCGATCACGATGGCGCGGCGCTCGATGGCCGTGTCATCCGTTTCGCCCGCTTCGGCCTCACCGCTGCGGTGGGCGCTCAGCGTCTGCCGCTTGTAGCCGAAGCCGGCGCGTTTTTCGACGGCAAACCCGGCGTCGGCCAGCGCCTTGCGTACAGTGCCGGCCACGCTCCAGGTCGCGGCCGTGGCGTCGGCGGCCGCCATCAGGCCGATTTCGCGCAGCAACTGCGGTGACCAGAGTTCCGGATTCTTGGCCGGCGAAAATCCGTCGAGGTAGATCGCCTGCGCCTCGCCGACGAACTGCGGTACGGCGGCAATCGCCTCGCCGAAAGCCAGCGTCAGGATCACTGTGCCGTAGCCCGGATCGTCGAATTCGAGGCGATGGAAACCGGGCGTCAGCGTCGGCCAGGCCGCGCGCAGGCGCGCCGAGAACTCGGCCAGTTCCGGATAGCTGGCGTGCAGGACGGCGAGGTCGGCGGCGGCGAACGGATGCTTTTCGACCGAGAGGAAATGCAGGCGCCGCGGCCGGCCCGGCGCCGCTCGCCAGGCCTGCCAGGTGGCGAGAAAATTGAGCCCCAGCCCGAAGCCGGTCTCGAGGATGACGAAGCGCTCCTGCCCGCACCAGCGCGCCGGCAGGTCGTTGCCCGCCAGAAACACCTGGCGCGCCTGTTCCAGACCGCCGGCGACGGTGTGATAGAGATCGTCGTAGGCCGCCGAATAGGGCGTACCGTCGGAGGCGAAGGCGAGGGTGGCAGGCTGGATGGGCATCGTCAATCAGCGGCTAGGGGCAATGCTTGGGTCAAGATCAAAGTCCGCCGTGCGCTGCCCAGAAGGCCGCAGGGGTCGTGATCGGGTAGCGCTCGGCAATCGCCAGCAAGTCTTTATCACCGGTGATCAGGTAGTCGACATTGGCTGCGCTTAATGCTGTCAGCAGCGTGCCCAGTACCGGTTGGTCATCCGCATCGCGCAGATCCGGTTCGCTGCCGGGTAGCGGCTCGACGAGGTCGGCCTGGATCGAAAGCGCGTCGACCAGATCGTCGATTTCTGCTGTGCTCAATCCATGACGGTGGGCCAATCGCGGCAGCACGCGTCGCAGCTCTTCCAGGATGTAAACCGAAAGCACGACATCGACAGACCCATGGCGCCAAGCCGCCATGATTTTGCCCGGAACGCTCGCCGGATAAGCAATGCCCGAGAGCAGCACATTCGTATCGAGCACCACGCGCAGCGTAGCCACGGCGGCTTAACGGTTTTTGGCTGGTGAGTGCGCCTGCGACCGTTCCTGCGCGACGGTCGCTTCAATTTCCGCAAGCCCTTCAGCTTCCGGCACGTTCGCAAAACCGGCCTCCAGCCGCTGGCAGAGCGCGTCAAAACGGCCCTGCATGCGGCGAATGCGCTCGAACAGGCGGGCATCGACGAGTGCCGCAACTGGCTTGCCGTCTTTGTTGATCAGCACGCTATCGTGCCGATACTGCACCTGATTGAGCATCTCGCCGAGATTCTGGCGAAAGCTGACTGCGCTGGTTTCCGTAATCATGATGTCCAAACCAATATGATCATAATGGTCATTATGGTTGGGCGTTGGCTGACGGTCAATCTTTGGCCAAGAAAAAACAAACGCCGCACGAGGCGGCGTTCGGGGAGTTTGCGTCGCCGATCCGCTTATTCGGGTCTCGCCCCAAGGGCACTTCTTCGCGATGCACTAACGTGCATCACTCAGGGCGTACCCCAAGGGCACTTCTGAATAAAGCACTGCGTGCTTTATTCAGGGCGTCCCTAAAGGGATTCCCTACGTAAGTCGCCAGGGCGCCTTACTCCGGTCTCATCTGCGGGAAGAGGATTACATCGCGAATGTTCGACGAATCGGTCAGCAGCATGACCAGGCGGTCGATGCCGATGCCGCAGCCGCCGGTCGGGGGCAGGCCGTATTCGAGGGCGCGGATGTAGTCGGCGTCGTAGTACATCGCCTCTTCGTCGCCGGCGTCCTTGGCCTTGGCCTGCTCCAGGAAGCGCGCGGCCTGGTCTTCCGGGTCGTTGAGCTCGGAGAAGCCGTTGGCGATTTCGCGGCCGACGATGAACAGCTCGAAGCGCTCGGTGACTTCCGGGTTGGCGTCGCTGCGGCGTGCCAGCGGGCTGGTTTCGGCCGGGTAGTCGATGATGAAGGTCGGCTCCCAGAGGTCGGCTTCGGCGGTTTCCTCGAACATCATCAACTGCAGGGTTCCGAGGCCGGCGCCGTCGCGCACTTCGACCTTCATCGCGGTGAGCTTGGCCTTCAGCCAGGCGGCGTCGGTCAGCTGTTCGACGGTGAAGCCGGGGTGGTATTTGCGGATCGCCTCGACGATGGTCAGGCGGGCGAAGGGCTTCGAGAGGTCGAGCGTGCGGCCCTGGTATTCGAACACCTCGGTACCCAGCGCGTCGCGCGCGGCGTGGCGCAGCAGGCCTTCGGTGAAGTCCATCAGCTTCTTGTATTCGGTGTAGGCCTCGTAGAACTCCATCATGGTGAACTCGGGGTTGTGCCGCGGGCTGATCCCCTCATTGCGGAAGTTGCGGTTTACTTCGAACACCTTCTCGAAGCCACCGACCACCAGGCGCTTGAGATACAACTCCGGCGCGATGCGCAGGAAGAGTTCCATGTCGAGCGCATTATGGTGCGTCTTGAATGGCTTGGCCGAGGCGCCGCCGGGGATCGGGTGCATCATCGGCGTTTCGACTTCGAGGAAGCCGTGGTCCATCATGTAGTTGCGGATCGACTGGATCATCCGGCTGCGCGCGACGAAGGTGAAGCGCGACTGCTCGTTGGTGATCAGGTCGAGGTAGCGCATGCGGTACTTCTGCTCGACGTCGGTCAGGCCGTGGAACTTCTCGGGCAGCGGGCGCAGCGATTTCGAGAGCAGACGGATTTCCGAGCACTGGATGGTCAGCTCGCCCGTCTTGGTGCGGAACAGCGTACCGACGGCGCCGATAATGTCGCCGCTGTCCCAGCGCTTGAAGGCGGTGTAGATGTCCTCGCCGACCAGGTCGCGGCTGACGTAGAGCTGGATGCGGCCCGAGAGGTCCTGGATCGTGATGAAGGAGGCTTTGCCCATCACGCGCTTGAGCATGATGCGGCCGGCGACCTTGACTTCGACCGGCGAGGCGGCGAGTTCCTCGAGCGTCTTGGCGCTGTAGACCTCGTCGATCTTGCCGGCGGTGTTCTCGCGCGAGAAGTCGTTCGGGTAGGCCTTGCCGCTCTCGCGCCATTCGGCGAGTTTCTGGCGGCGCTCGGCGATCAGGCGGTTTTCGTCCTGCTGCGGGGCTGCATTTTCTGGGTTCGGAGTAGCTTCGGACATGGTGTGTCTCGCAATCAATGATTGGGTTTGTTCAGGCTCTGGGCATCGCTGACCGCGCGCTCGAGCAGGAATTCGGAAACGTCTTTGGCCGGTTTGCCGAACCACTGGGAGAACGCGGTGCGGGAGTCCTCCGGTTCGTCGGCGGCCGGCGGCAGGTAGAAAATTCCGGTCACCGTTTTGGCTTGGGGATCGAACAGGACGTAGATGCGCTCTTCAAGGCAGCCGTTTTTGCCGCAGGCCGAGGTGAAAATCAGCTTGCTGCCGCCGACTTCGACGATTTGCGCCGACTGGCCGGCGGCCAGGCGCTTCGTCCAGGCTGGCAGGTCGACGTCGCGTGTCGCCGCGCGGTAGGCCTTGGCGAAATCCGGTGCCGACTTGAGCAGCTGTTGCGGCTGCTTGCCGGCATAGCTGTCGGGCGTCGCGGCGAGTGCCGGGAGGGTTGTAAAAATAAGGCTCAGTGCGAGAATCGTCTGCTTCAAGTTTCACACTCCCTGTTTCAGGCTGGCTTCGACGAACTGGTCGAGGTCGCCGTCGAGCACGCTTTGCGTATTGCCGACTTCGACGTTGGTGCGCAGATCCTTGATGCGCGACTGGTCGAGCACGTAGGAGCGGATCTGGTGGCCCCAGCCGATGTCGGTTTTCGAGTCTTCGAGCTTCTGCTGCTCGGCCTGGCGCTTGCGGATCTCGGCTTCGTACATGCGCGATTTCAGCATGGCCATCGCTTCGGCGCGGTTGCGGTGCTGCGAACGGTCGTTCTGGCACTGCACGACGATACCCGAGGGGACGTGCGTGATACGCACCGCCGAGTCGGTCTTGTTGATGTGCTGACCGCCGGCGCCCGAGGCGCGGTAGGTGTCCACGCGCAGATCGGCCGGGTTGATGTCGATTTCGAACGAGTCGTCGATTTCCGGGTAGACGAAGATCGAACAGAAACTCGTGTGACGGCGCGCGTTCGAGTCGAACGGCGATTTACGCACCAGGCGGTGGATGCCAGTTTCCGAGCGCAACATGCCGAAGGCGTATTCGCCGGAAAGCTTGATAGTCGCCGTCTTGATGCCGGCGACGTCGCCCTCGGACTCTTCCATCACCTCGACGCCATAGCCCTTGCGCTCGCCGTACTTCACGTACATGCGCAGCAGCATCGACGCCCAGTCCTGTGCCTCGGTGCCGCCGGCGCCGGCCTGGATGTCGAGGAAGCAGTTGAGCGGGTCGGCCGGGTTGTTGAACATGCGGCGGAACTCGAGGCCCGAGATGTCCTTCTCGATGGCGGCGACGTCGGCCTCGACGGCGAGCAGCGTGTCGTCGTCATTCTCTTCGCGCGCCATGGCGAACAGCTCGTCGGCGTCCTTCAGCCCGTCGCTGACGCGATCGAGCGTCAGCACGACGTTTTCGAGCGACTTCTTTTCCTTGCTGAGTTCCTGCGCGCGCTCGGCGTTGTCCCAGACCTTCGGGTCTTCGAGTTCGCGCGAGACGGCGTTCAGCTGATCGAATTTCTGATCGTAGTCAAAGATACCTCCGCAGCTCGGCGGTTCGCTGGGCGAGGTCCGCGAGCCGGTTGGCGATGGTATTGAGCTGTTCCGCTTCCATGATTGTTCCGAGCGCTGAATAAAACACGGGATTATATACGCCGGCAGGCCTGTTCAGCCCATTTTCCCGGTCATTTGCTGTCGCCTGAATTGTCGGCTGCGCGGTCCGGTTTCTCATGGTGCGTCGCAGCAATTGCGCGCACGGGAACGGTGCGCCGCCTTCGTTGGCGGTTGCTGCGCCGGATCTCGGGCCGGCAAGCACCGAATAATTCTTCCGTATTAAGAACAGTGGCTTAAGCGATATTTCCGGCCATCGGCAACGCGCTGGCAAGCTCTTTGCGAAGAGAGCGTCACGGAAAACGATTTCAGGGTGGCGTCATGGGAAAAACAGGAGATTCCAATGTGTTGGCAAGCGCGGGTCCGGCGGGTTTGGAAAACTCGCGCGGCGCGGCGCTGGGCCGGGTCGGGCTTCTTCAGTTGCTGCCTTTGTGCACCGGTGCCGCGCTGGCTGGCGCGCTTTCAAGTTCGGAGCCCTTGGGCTGGTGGCTGGCGTCGGCCGTGCTGCTCGGGCTGACGCTGCATGCCGGGTTTTCGCTGCTGCGCGACATGGCGCGGTGGGATGGCGCCTTGCAGGGTTTCACTGCGGCGCTCGAGACGGGCGACCTGACCGGGCGCATCGAAGCCGGCCAGGCTGCCGCCTACGCGCCGCTGGCCGAGCGCCTGAACGCCATGGCGCGTTCGCTGGCGCGGGTTTTCGTGACCTTTGCGCGGTCGGCGCAGGAGTTGTCGAGCGTGGCGCACGAGACGACGACCAATGCCAGCGGCGGCAACGAGGGAGTGCGCACGCAGCGCGACGTGACGCTGACCTCGGCGGCCACGCTCGAACAGCTGTCGGTCAGCGTCGCGACGACCAGCGACCATGCGCGCACGGCAGCCGAAGCGGCAGCGGCGACGAGCGACGCGGCGGCCGACGCGGCGCATCGGGTGGCGCTGCTCTCCACCACGCTGGGCGGCCTGCGCGACACGATCGAAAGTGCGGCCGGGCGGGCAGCGGAACTCGGGCTGCACTCGCGCGAAATCGGTTCGATCGTCGCGCTGATCAAGGAAGTCGCCGAACAGACCAATCTGCTGGCCCTCAACGCGGCGATCGAGGCGGCGCGGGCCGGCGAGCAGGGGCGCGGTTTCGCGGTGGTGGCCGACGAGGTGCGCAAACTGTCCGAGCGCACCTGCAAGGCGACGCGCGAAATCGATCAGCGCATCGGCAGCATCCGCAGCGAAATCGCCGCCATGGTCGAGTCGATGGAACAAACCAATGTCCAGGCCGGCGCCAGCGTCGGCGAGGCCGATGGCGCCGTGGCCGCACTGGCGCTGGTCTCCGGCAATACCGGCCAGACGCGCGACCTGATTCGCGAAATCGCCGCCGCCTGCGCCGAGCAGAGCGCCGCCAGCCAGAGCGTGGCGCGCAGCATCGAACAGGTGGCGCAACTGGCGGACCGCAACGAAACGCTGGTGCGCGAGAACAGCGATCTGTCGCGCTACCTGGACCAGCTCGCCGCGCAGCTGACCGAAATGCTTGATCAATATCGCTACGAGTGACGCCATGACTGCCTCTCTGACTGCTTTCACGACTTCTTTTTCCACTGTTTTTCCCACCGTTCCGATGAGTGATCCGATGGCTATCTCGACCTTGATTCCCGCCGGGCTTCTCGTGCTCAGCGCCTTGGCGGCCGGCCTGTGGGCCGCCCGGCAGCGGCGCTCGCGGGCGGTCGGCACGCTCAGCCTGCACGAAGCCCTCTCCTCATGCGATTGCCTGCTGCGCCTGTTGTCGAATCTGCAGCAGCATCGCGGGCTGAGTAGCGGCTGGCTGGCCGGCGACAAGAGCTTCGAGGCGCGGATGATCGGCAAGCGCGGCGAAATCGAAGCGCTCTTCGCCGAGCTCGCCCCCTTCGTCGCCCGCGAGAGCCTGCAGACGCGTCCCTGCCTGACGAGCAACGAGCTGACGCTGTTCCGCTTCAAGTGGCGCACCCTGGTCGATGAGCTGGCGCGCGGCAACGTCGAGCAGAACATCGCGCAGCACAGCCATCTGATCGGCACCGTCCTCGACTGGCTCGCCGCGCTCGGCGAGGCGCGAATCGAACTGTGCGGCGGCGATTGTCTGGTGCCGGGGCTGGTGCGCAACTATGCGCACCGTCTGCCGGCGCTGTCCGAGTGTCTCGGCCAGGCGCGCGCCATCGGCAGCAGCGTGGCCGCCCGCCACGCCTGCCCGGCGGTGGCCCGGGTGCGCCTGATGTTCCTCATTGCGCGCTCCGAATCGCTGCTCGACCAGGCCTGCTCGGCCGGCGATCCGGGCTCGCTCGGCGTGCGCGCGAAAACGGCGGTTGGCGCGATGGCCACGACGGTGCGCACCGACATGCTCGCCGCCGCGGGCGTGACGCTCTCGGCCGACGCCTACTTTGCGCTATCGACGCGGGCGGTCGACGCCGTCCTCGAATGGGCGCGCGACTGCGGCTCGTGCATCAACCGGGATCTTTCGGGCAAGGCCGCGGCGTTGCCGGCCGGCCAGGGAATGCTGCGGTGAGGATGGGATGATGGGTCTGAGCAAACTGATTCCCTTCGCGCGTCCGCTGCGGCCGGCCAGCTGGCAGGAGATCGACAGCGAACGCGTCCTCAAGGTCCTGGTGCGCAATCTCGAGGGCATGGTCTTTCGCTGCGCGCTCGATGCCGAATGGACCATTCATTTTGCCAGCGAAGGTTGCCTCGAACTGACCGGCTATCGCCCGGACGAGCTGGTCGGCAACCGGGCGATCTCGTGCGAGCAACTGACCCACGAGGATGACCGGCAGAGCGTCCGGCAGACGATCATGGCGGCGGTGATCGACGGCTCGCGCTACCGCGTGGAGTACCGCATCCGCTGCAAGGACGGCAGCGAGAAATGGGTGCTCGAGCGCGGTGCCGGAGTGATCGACGAACGCGGCGAACGCGTGCTCGAGGGCTTCATCGAGGACGTCACCGAGCAGGTCGCCAGCCAGCGCCATCTGGCCGAGGCCGAAGTGCGCTATCGCAGCATTTTCGAGAACACGGTGGTCGGCATTTTCCAGACCTCCGCCGACGGCCGTTATCTCGCCGCCAACCGTGCGCTGGCCAGCCTCTACGGTTACGACTCGCCGCAGGCGCTGATCTCCAGCCTGTGCGATATCGCCAACGTCCTCTATGTCGATCCGGCGCGGCGCGGCGAATTCGCCCGCCTGATCCGCGACCATGGCCGGGTGGTCGATTTCGAATCGGAGGTCTACCGGGCCGATGGCCGGCGCATCTGGATTGCCGAGAACGCCCATGCGGTGCGCGATTCGCTGGGCGAGCTCCTGTATTACGAAGGAACGGTCGAGGACATCAGCGACCGCCGGCAGTATCAGGCGCGCCTCGAGCACCAGGCGACGCACGATACGCTGACCGGGCTGCCCAACCGCAACCTGCTCGAAGACCGGCTCAATCAGGCGGTGGCGCTGGCCCGGCGCAGTGGCGGCCGGGCGCTGGTGGCCTTCGTCGATCTCGATAATTTCAAGTTCGTGAACGACAGCCTGGGGCACGCCGCGGGCGACGCGCTGCTCGTCGAGACCGCGCGCCGCCTGCGCGACAGCGTGCGCGGCCTCGATACCGTGGTGCGCTACGGTGGCGACGAATTCGTGCTGATCCTTTCCGATCACGCCAATCTGAACCATGCGGTCAATACGCTGGAGCGCATCAAGCTGGCGATTCGCCAGCCGGCGCTGATCGACGGCCACGAACTGCGCATCGACTGCAGCATCGGCGTCAGCCTCTACCCGGAAGACGGCGCCGACCTGCAGACCCTGCTGCGCCATGCCGACATCGCCGTGCATCACGCCAAGGAGCAGGGCAAGGGCCAGTTCCAGTTCTACACCGACGTGCTCAATACTGCCGCGCACGAACGTCTGGCGCTGGAGTCGGCGCTGCGGCGGGCGATCGATCTCGGCGAGCTGTCGGTGGTCTATCAGCCGAAGGTCGATCGCTACGGCACGCCGAGCGGTTTCGAGGCGCTGGTGCGCTGGAATAGCCCGGAGTTCGGCTCGGTGTCGCCGGTGCGTTTCATTCCGCTGGCCGAGGAAACCGGGATGATCCTGCCGATCACCGATTTCGTGCTGCGCACCGCCTGCCGCGAGGCCGCCGGCTGGGCGGCCGGCGGCCTGGGCGACGATGCCGCCGGGCTGCATGTGGCGGTCAACCTGTCGCCGCGCCTGTTCCGGGACCCGCAGCTGACGCGGCAGATCGCCGCCGTCCTCGCCGAGACGGGGCTGCCGGCGCACCGCCTCGAACTCGAGATTACTGAGAGCATGCTGATGGGCGACGTCGAACAAACCGTCGCGACCCTGAAGGAATTGAAGGCGCTCGGCACGCGCATTGCGATCGACGATTTCGGCACCGGCTATTCCTCGCTGGCCTATCTCAAGCGTTTTCCGATCGACGTGCTGAAGATCGATCGCTGCTTCGTCATGGAGTGCGATCGCGGCGACGAGGAGATGGCCATCCCGCGCGCCATCATTTCGCTCGGCCACAGCCTGCACATGCGGATCGTGGCCGAGGGCGTGGAAACGGCCAGCCAGCTGGCGGTGCTCGCCGAGCACGGTTGCGAGGGGTTTCAGGGCTATCTGTTCGCCCGGCCGCTGACGCCAGAAGGCGTCGTCGCTTACCTGCAGGGCGGCCTGCCGGACTGAATGGCGCCAGTTCCCGCGAGGAACCCGGACGGCACGCGGGGAGCGCATAATGGCGACTACCCGGGGAGTGGCGCATGAAGACGGTTCTTTTGCTTGTTTTGTGCTTTGCCTTGAATCTGGCGCATGGATTCGAGCTGAACGGCGTGCATGACGTGGTACTGAGCAACGGCCAGGGCGAGCGCGTCGTCGTCGGCAAGGTGTCGTTCAAACCGCTGCCGGAGGGGCGTGCCGAGTTCCTGCTGACGATGAGCGAGTCGCTCGAGGAATATTTCCTGGCGATGCGCCCGTTTCGCTGCCTGACCGGGCCCCGGCAGCGGCTCTGTCATTTTCCGGTCGCACGCGAGCCAGCCATCGTCTCGAAGGACGATCTGGTGCCACTCGAATACGCGCTGATGTTCATGCGCACCGCGCCCGGCGCCTTGCATGTCAATGCCTTCAACGGCGTTTTCTATCGCTTGCAGCTGACCGGCGACGCCATCACCGGCCGGCTGTACGAACTCGACATGGATCCCTTCATCACGCCGGACAGCGTTCCGCTCGAGCGCCGCCAGCGGCCCGTGCGCGAGCAGGATCTGACGCTGGGCGATGCCGAGGGGCACTGGCTGCCTTTCCTGCGCATCGAGGCCGGTAATACCAAATGACGCAAAAAGCTTCTGTATTCGCGCTGTTCGCGCTGCTCAATTGCGCGCTGGTTCTAGCGGCGAATGAGATCGACAGCGCGGTTGACGAGATCGATCTGGCCGAGATCGTGCGCAAGCCGGCGATCGGCAACTACCGCGGCTATGCCGAGTTCAAGATGGCGCACTACGACACGGCGCGCCGCATCTGGGAAGCGCTCGATGCACGCAACTTCGGCGAGGCGGCGTTCAATCTCGGCCTGCTTTATGAGGACGGCCTGGGCGTCGACAAGAACATCGATCGCGCGCTGGCCTATTACCGGCGCGGCGCCGATAACGGCAGCGCAAAGGCGGTGTTTCGTCTGGGCATCGTGTATTGGCTGGGCACGCCGGATATCCCGAAGAACGAAGCCGAGGGCCGGCGCTATCTGAGCATTGCCGCCGCCGGTGGCGATCACGAGGCGGCTCGTTATCTCGCTGCGGCGGCGCCGGTTGCCGATGCCGATGTTCTGCTTGCAGCGGATCGTGCGCTGGCAGGCGGCCAGCCGACGGAAGGTGTACGCCTGCTGAGCGAGGCGGCGGAGCGTGGCGATGCCCGGGCGCAGTCGCGTCTGGCTTGGTACTACGAGACCGGGCGGGGCGTCGAGCGCAACCTCGACAAGGCCGCGTTCTGGTTCCAGCGCGCCGCCGAGGGCGGCAACGGCGAAGCGATGTACGCCCTGTCGGTGATGTTCGCCACCGGCGCCGGGCAGGCGCGCGACCCGGCGCTGGCGGAAAACTGGTTGCGCAAGAGTGCCGCGACTGGCTACCCGCCGGCGATCAATGACCTCAAGGCACGCTGACCAGCTGGCTGTTCAGCGCGGGCGTCCGGTGTTCGCGGCGACGAAGTGTTCGATCATCAACTGCGGCGTCTGTACGCCGTTGTAGTCGTTGATCGCCAGCCGGTAGGCGGCGCGGATGGTGTTGCCGGGCGCTTCGCTGAAGTTGAACTGGATCGCGTCGAGCCGCGTTTCGCCCTTGCGCAGGCGCATCTTCAGGTGCTTCTCCTTGAGGATGCGCTGGCTTTCGACGACGAATTCGTCCTCGAAGACCGGCGCCGGGAAGCCCTGGCCCCAGACTTCGTTTTCCAGCAGGCGCGCCGTGTTGATCGAGAAGTAAGCAGACTCCAGTCCGCCGTCGGTTTCCAGCGTGCGCGTCAGGTCGGCCGGCGCCAGCAGCTCGTCGGCGATCTGCGCGAAGAGTTCGCGAAAGCGCGGGAAGTCGGCCTCCAGCATCGTCGCGCCGGCCGCCATGGCGTGGCCGCCGAAGCGTAGCAGCAGGCCGGGGGCGCGCTTGGAGACGAGGTCGAGCGCGTCGCGCAGGTGCAGGCCGGGGATCGAGCGGCCGGAGCCCTTGATTTCGCCATTTTCGCCACGCGCGAAGGCGAACACCGGGCGGTGCAGCTTCTCCTTGATGCGCGAGGCGAGAATGCCGACGACGCCCTGGTGCCAGTCGGCGTCGAACAGGGCGACACCGGCCAGATCGCCGGTTTCCAGCGTTTCGAGGTGAAGCAGCGCCTGTTCCTGCATACCGGATTCGATTTCGCGCCGCTCGCGGTTCAGCGCGTCGAGTTGCTGCGCGATGTTCATGGCGCGCGCCTCGTCGTCGGTGATCAGGCATTCGATGCCGAGCGACATGTCGGCGAGGCGGCCGGCCGCGTTCAGACGCGGGCCGATCATGAAGCCCATGTCGACGCTCGAGGCCTGCGCCGGATTGCGTCCGGCGGCGCGGAAGATGGCGGCCAGGCCGGCGGTGAGCTTGCCGTCGCGCATGCGCTTCAGGCCCTGGCTGACGAGGATGCGGTTGTTTCGGTCGAGCTTGACGACGTCGGCGACCGTGCCGAGCGCGACGAGGTCGAGCAGGGCGCCGAGGTTGGGCTCCTTGCGTTCCTCATTGAAGCTGCCGCGTGCGCGCAGTTCGGCGCGCAGCGCGAGCATGACGTAGAACATGACGCCGACGCCGGCGATGCATTTGCTCGGGAACTCGCAGCCCGGCTGGTTCGGATTGACGATGCAGTCGGCCGCCGGCAGCGTTTCGCCCGGCAGGTGGTGGTCGGTGATCAGCGTGGCGATGCCGAGCTCGTTGGCGCGCGCGACGCCCTCGATACTGGCGATGCCGTTGTCGACGGTGACGATGAGGTCGGGGCTCATCGTCGCGGCGAGGTCGACGATCTCCGGCGACAGGCCATAGCCGTAGGTGAAGCGGTTCGGCACCAGATAGTCGACGGTCGCGCCGAAGGCGCGCAGCGCCCGCACGCCGACCGCGCAGGCGGTGGCGCCGTCGCAGTCGTAGTCGGCGACGATGAGGATCCGGGCTTCGGCTTCGATCGCGTCGGCGAGCAGTACGGCGGCTTCGGCGGTGTTGGTGAGCAGCGCCGGCGGGAGCAGCGACTTGAGTTCGTAGTCGAGCTCGCTCTTCGTCTGGATGCCGCGCGCGGCGTAGATGCGCGCGAGCAGCGGGTGCAGGCCCTGCTGCTCGAGCTGCCATTGCACGCGTGGCGGCACGCGGCGGGTGAGAATGTCGGTCATGCGCCGCCCTTGGCAAGATTCTGTGCGATGGCGGCGAGCGGCTGGGCACGGCGCCACAGCTTCCACTGATCGCTGCGGCCGCTTTCCCAGGCCAGCGCGCCGTAGGCGGTGGACGTTTCGAGGCGCAGCCGGGTGATTTTTCCGGCGAGCAGCGCCTTGCGCAGCGGCGCGAACCAGCGTTCTTCGAGCGCCAGCAGCGCGGCGCGGTAGGCGTCGCCGTCCTGGTACTGGACGGGGCCGAGCAGGTCTTCAATGACTACCAGATGGCTGGTCTCCGGCGCGACGCTGGCGAGCAGCGCGGCGGCATCGCCCGGCACGGCGTGCGTCGGCACGCCGGCTGCGCGGCCCAGGCCAAGGGCCAGCGGGTTGCCGCTCCAGACGCCGTCGAAGGTGCTGGCCATGCCATGCGGCAGAGCGCCGGCGCCCCACAGCCACAGGCTGTTGATCGGCATGCGGCCGGCGCTCTCGCGCGCCGCGTTGGCCGGGTGGCCGTGCAGGACCATCTGCGCTTCGTTGAGCAGCTGGCGCAGCCTAGCGGTTTGCGGCGTTGGCGGCAGCAGTTGTTCAACGCGCCGGCCGGCGATGGCCGAGAGCGGTGGCACGTCGAGTCGTTCCAGATGCGCGTTCGCAGCAAGCTGCAGATACCAGCGCTCGGCGGTGGCGACATGAAAGCGGCCAATATCGGGAAAATAGCGGTTGAGTTCGCCAGCGAGCACCTGCGCCTCGTCGACTTCGATGCCGAAGGTGCCGCTGTCGGCGAGGATCAGCCGGTCCTGCTGAAAGCGCAGATGCACCGGATCGGCGCACACCCAGCAGGCATCGGCGGCCACCCCGTCGGGCGCGAGATCCTCGCCGAGCAGGCGGAAAGCGCCATAGGGCGCGCCTTCCGCCAGGTCGAAGGCGTCGGTCAAGGTCGCCTCGAGCGATTGCGGCGGGCGGCGGACAAAACGGCTGCGCGCGATCAGTGTGCTCAGCGCCGGGCAGGCAAGGGCATCGAGGGTGTCGCGGTCGTCGGGTTCAGGCCAGATGAGTTCGGGAACGAGGAGGGTGAGCTGCATGGGGCCTTGGCGGGTAGGACGGAGGAGTAAGAAGCGGAAGCGGGAAAAGTGTACCATAGCGCCTCGGCCGCTCCGGCTGTTCGATCCTCTCAACCCTTATACGAGCTTCCGCCGCAGATGGCACTGCCTTACGAATTGCTGATCGGCCTGCGCTATACGCGCGCCAAACGGCGCAATCATTTCATCTCCTTCATTTCGCTGATTTCGATGCTCGGCATTGCGCTCGGCGTCGCGGCGCTGATCGTCGTCCTGTCGGTCATGAACGGCTTCCAGACCGAGCTGCGCGACCGCATCCTGGCCGTCGTTTCGCATGTCCAGATCAGCGGCGCCAACGGCGAGATGGCCGGCTGGGAGCGCGTCGCCGAGCAGGCGGCGCAGCATCCGCAGGTGATCGGCACGGCGCCCTTCGTGCAGGCGCAGGGCATGCTCTCCTACGGGCAATCGGTGCGCGGCGCGCTGGTGCGCGGCATTCTGCCCGATCAGGAAGACAAGGTTGCCGATTTCCGGCCGCACATGAAGAGCGGCAGTCTTGACCTGCTGAAGCCGGATTCCTTCAACATCATTCTCGGTAGCGAGCTGGCGCGCGCGCTCGGCGTCTTCGTCGGCGACAAGGTGACGCTGATCGCGCCGCAGGGCGTCGTGACGCCGGCCGGCGTCGTGCCGCGCCTGAAGACCTTCACCGTGGTCGGCCTGTTCGAGGTCGGCATGTTCGAGTACGACAACGGGCTGGCGCTGATCCGCATGGAAGACGCGCAACGGCTCTACCGCATGGATGATCGGGTTTCCGGTGTGCGCCTGAAGCTCGACGACCTGTTCCAGGCGCCGCGCGTGGCGCGCGAGCTGGCCGGGCGGATCGACGCGGCGGCCTTCATCAGCGACTGGACGCGCAGCCACGCCAACTTCTTCCGCGCCGTGCAGATCGAGAAGAACATGATGTTCATCATCCTCTCGCTGATCGTCGCCGTCGCCGCGTTCAACATCGTGTCGACGCTGGTTATGGCGGTCACCGACAAACAGGCCGATATCGCCATCCTGCGCACGCTCGGCGCGAGTCCCGGCAGCATCATGGCGATCTTCATGGTGCAGGGGGCGCTGATCGGCTTCATCGGCCTCGGGCTCGGGGTCGCCGGCGGTGTTTCGGTGGCGCTCAATGTCGACGTGCTGGTGCCCTTCATCGAACGCCTGCTCGGCACGCAGTTCCTGGCCAAGGAGGTCTATTACATCTCGACCCTGCCGTCCGAACTGCAGTGGCGCGACGTGACGACGATCACCGGCGTGGCTTTTGTGCTGGCGCTGCTGGCGACGATTTATCCGAGCTGGCGCGCCTCGCGCGTCAATCCGGCGGAGGCGCTGCGTTATGAGTGAGAACCATCAACACGTGCTCGCTTGCCAGGGGTTGAGCAAGATCTACCGGCAAGGCAAGGGCGAGGGCAGCGAAGTGCGCGTGCTGCAGGGCGTCGATCTGGCGATCATGGCGGGCGAGCGGGTGGCGATTGTCGGTGCCTCGGGCTCCGGCAAGAGCACCCTGCTGCATTTGCTGGGCGGCCTCGATGCGGCGACCGGCGGACGTATCGAGTTGATGGGGCGCGATATCGGCGACGGCAGCCGGATCAGCGACGCCGAGCGCGGCGTGCTGCGCAATCGCCATCTCGGTTTCGTCTATCAGTTCCATCATCTGCTGTCCGAATTCACGGCGCTCGAGAACGTGGCCATGCCGCTGTTCATCCGGCGCATGCCGAGAGCCGAGGCGGAGGCGCGGGCGGCGGCGGTGCTCGCCGATGTCGGCCTCGGTCATCGCCTGCAGCACACGCCGTCGGAACTCTCCGGCGGCGAACGCCAGCGGGCGGCGATCGCCCGGGCGCTGGTCACCGAGCCGGCCTGCGTGCTGGCCGACGAGCCGACCGGCAACCTCGACCGGCAAACCGCCGAAGGCGTGTTCGAGCTGATGCTCGCGCTCAATCGTTCGCGGCGGACGAGCTTCGTGATCGTGACGCACGATCTCGCGCTGGCCGGGCGGGCCGAGCGCGTATTAACCCTCCGCGACGGTGTTCTCGCTTAAACCGAGGTAGAGCCCGGAAAGGATTTTCTCGGTCAGTTCGGCGCCGGGCATTGGCTTTCCGTAGAAAAATCCCTGGAAAATATCGCAGCCCTCGGCGGCCAGGAATTTGCCCTGCGCCCGCGTTTCGACGCCTTCGGCCAGAACGTGCATGCCGAGGTTCTTGCCCAGGGCAATGATGGCGCGGGTGATGGCCTTGTCGTCGTTGTTGTCGGGCAGATCCTTGACGAAGGCGCGGTCGATTTTCAGGCAATTGATCGGGAAGTTCTTGAGGTAGGCCAGCGACGAATAGCCGGTGCCGAAGTCGTCGAGCGAGATGCGGACGCCGATGTCGCGGAAGCTTTCGAGAATCGTTTTGCTGCCGGCCGGATCGTTCATCAGCAAGCCTTCGGTGATTTCGAGTTCGAGCAGGCGGCCCGGCAATCCGCTGGTTTCGAGGGCGTCCCGCACCACGGCGCCGAGGTTCTTGTTGCGGAATTGCCGCGCCGAGAGGTTGACCGCGACCGGTAGGTCGATGCCGAGCGTTTCGTTCCAGGCTTTTGCCTGGCGGCACGCTTCGCGCATGACCCATTCGCCGATCGGGACGATCAGCCCGGTCTCCTCGGCGATCGGGATGAACTGCACCGGCGAGATCATGCCGAGTTCGGGGTTCTTCCAGCGCAGCAGGGCTTCGACCCCGGTCAGCCGGCCGTCGGCGGCAAGCACCTGCGGCTGGTAGTAGAGCGACAGCTCGTTTTGCTCGAGCGCCACGCGCAGCATGCTTTCGAGATTCAGCATCTGGAGGCCGAGCGCATTCATCTCGGCCGAGTAAAAGCGGTAGCCGCCGCGGCCGTCGTCCTTGGCGCCGTACATGGCCGACTCGACGTTCTTGCGCAGCGTCTTCGCGTCGCCGCCGTCGCCTGGGTAAAACGCCGCGCCGATGCTGGCCGAAACGGACAGGGTGTGGCCGCCGATCGCAACGGGTTGCGTGAAGGCGGCCAGCAGTTTTTCGCAACAGGCGCTTGCCGATTGCGCGTCGGCGACATCGGGCAACAGGATGGAAAGACGATCGCCGCCATGGCGGGCGAGCATGTCGTGCCGGTCGAGGCATTTTTTCAGGCGCTCGGCGACCTTGATCAGCACCTTGTCGCCGATGGCATGGCTGAGCGAGTCGTTGATCAGCTTGAAGCGATCGAGCCCGATTTCAAGTATCGCGAAACTACGCCGATCCGATTCGGCGTCCGCGATCGCCTGGTCCAGCGCCGACACCCAGGCATCGCCATTCGGCAGGCCGGTCAGGGGATCGAAAGTCCGCAACTGGTCGAGTTGAGCCTCGATTTCCTTGTGCTTGCCGAGATCGACGGTCGTTGCGATAAAGTTTTCGGTGCGGCCTTTCGAATTCTTGACCTCGACGATCGACAGCAGGGCCGGGTAAATGGAGCCGTTCTTTCGACGGTTCCAGATTTCCCCATCCCAGCGCCCGGTGCGCAGCAGTTGCTCCCACATCTTTTCGTAGTAGCCGCGCTCGTGGCGCCCCGACTTGAGCATGCGCGAATGCTGGCCGACGACTTCTTCGCGTTCGTAACCGGTAATTTGCGTGAAGGCGCGGTTGACTTCGACAATGCGCGCCTCGGCGTCCGTGATGACGATCGAGTCGATGCTGTTCTTGAACGCCGCGGCGGCGAGATACAGGTTTTTCTCCGCCATTCTCTTACCGCGCCAGATGTGCAGCAGCAAACCCAGCCCGAGCATGAAGGAGAGCAGGACGGTCAGCGCACTGACAATGAATTCGCGTTGCGCGGCTTCTTCAAGCGTGCGGGCGTTGTTCAGCAGTTCTTCGGTCAGCACGTCCTCGAACTGGCTCAGGGCGTCGATTTTTTGCGTCGACAGGGCAAACCACTTTTCAGCGCTGAGCAGCGGCGTGTGCGGCCTCGTCTGACTTGCCCCGACGGCATTCACCAGCGCGAGAATGCGATTCGCTTCACGTACGAAGGGCTGGCTGGCGAGCTTCTGGTAATCCGCCCGGACGGGTTTTTCGGAGAGCTGGATGAATTTCTCGATGCGGAGTTCTTCCGCAGTCCGGATGCGGTGAAAGCCCGCCATGCGCACCGGGCTGAAATCGTTGGCCGAGAGTATTTCCGTGAGCAATGCGCGTTCGAGCGCCGCCATCTCTCTGGCCTGCAGGAAAAAGATCAGGGCCATCTGCTTGCGGTAGATCCAGCCGATCGGTCCGGCGTTCATCGTGCTCAGCAGGTGCTCGAACAGGATGTCGATCTGGGCGGTGTAGCGATCCACCACCGCATCGCGCGATAGCCGGAGTTCGCTGATCATCGCGCGCAGGCCGGCGAGTCGCTCGCGATCGAGCAGCAGCGGTGCGCCGGCTATCGTCGGCGCCTGATGGTCGGCGGCCGCCGCACCCGCTTGCGCGATCGCCCGGTCGGTCTGCATGCGCTGTGCGCCGAGCGTTTCGCCAAAGCGTTCGCCATGCGTGCCGAGCAGCCCGCTGGACAGTCCTCTTTCCTTTTGCAGTTCGTGTATCAGCTGCTCGAGAACGATGCCGGTTTTCGTCCACGCGAGTATCCGGCGTGCATCGTTGCGTTCCTGGATTTTTTGCAGCAGGTCGCCGGCGGCGAAGTAGGACAGGGCGAAAAAAACGGTAGCCAGAAGCCACAGCGTGTAGCGTTTCGCGATTCGAAAATTCGTCGGTTGTGTCATCGTCGGGCAACGGGGCACAAAATGATGATCGAGTGTCGACTGTATGCGATTGGCCGTGTGGTGACAATTCAATTGCTTTAAAATCAAAGCTTCCACCGTCATGCATCATGACGGGGTGAATGGGAGACGCCAATGCGCCTGGTCTGGACTTCGGAGCTGGAAACCGGCATTCGCCGGATCGACTTGCAGCATGAAGAGTTGATCGAAATCATCAACGAATTCGAGACGGCCCATGAAGCGGGCGAGGACGCTCGGGCGCTGGAAGAGTTGCTGCCACGCCTTGCCGCTTACATCGCCTTTCATTTCGCGACCGAAGAATCCCTGTTTCGGGAGATGGCCGGCGGTGCCGATCACAAGGCTTTGCATGCCGCGCAACACAAGGTCTTCAGCGAGCGTTTCCTGACGCTCAAGGCCATGTCCGCCGGCGAGCAGCGGCACGAAACGACGGCGATGCTCGAGTATCTGAAGCAGTGGCTGCTCGGCCACATCATGCAAACCGACGTGCAACTGGCGCGCCTCATTCTCGCAAGAGACTCAAATGCGGACTGAATAGTTGTAAACTGCGCGGCTTCGCAACGCGATCGAATCTCGATTCCCCGCCCCCGAATTGACTGGACTGCCAATCATGCAAATCATATTTTCCCCTGCCGTCGCGCTGATGAATCGCATGGGCTACACCAAGAAATTCGCGCTGATCGGCGCGCTTGCCTTGGTGGCCATCGTGGTGCTTCTGTCGAGTCTGTACAGTAGCCTGGACAAGGTCGTTCAAGCTTCGAAAAAAGAGCTGGCCGGCATCGAGGCGATCATGCCGATGGCTCGTCTGGTGCAGAATCTCCAGCAGCATCGCGGCTTCTCGTCTGGCGTGCTGAACGGCAACGAAGCAATGAAGGAAAAGCGTTCGGCGAAGGAAAAAGAAGTCGATGCGGCCTTCTCGTCCGTGGCGGCGAAGATGTCGCCCGAGTTGCAGGCAGCCGAAGCGTGGAAAAAGCTGCTCGCCGGTTGGGAAGAGATTCGTAAGGAAGGCCTTGGTCTCACGGCGCCCGAAAACTTTGCCACGCACACCCGGCTGATCGACGACGCACTGGTCTTTCAGGCTGCAATCGCCGATGAATACGCGCTGACCAACGATCCCGACATCGATTCGATGTACCTGATCGATACGGCAACGAACAAGTTGCCGGTGGCGCTCGAACGCCTCGGCCAGCTGCGCGCGCGCGGGACCGGGATTCTCACCAAGAAACAGATCCAGCAGCAGCAGCAGGTGGAAATGAGCAGCTTGCTGGCCGAACTTAATTCGTCGGTCAAGGCGCTGCGTCTCAATGTCGAAAAGACGGCGCGCTACAACCCGGCCATGAAGACGGCGCTGGATAGCGCTGCGCAGGAAATGAGCGTTTCGGCCGCACAGGTTTCGAAGCTGGTGGTCGAGGATATTTTCCTCGGCGCTTTCCAGACCGCGCCGGCCGACTATTTCGCGTTGACCACGGTGGCCATCGACAAGGGCTACAAGCAGATGTTCGACACGCTGCTTCCCTCGCTCGAGCAACTGGTCCAGCGCCGTATCGACAAGGCGCAGCGCGAACTGCAGATGGGCATCGCGGTGACCGTGCTGATGCTGCTGATCGTCGGCTATTTCTCGGTCGGGACCTACTACGCGACGATCAACAGCATCAACATGCTGGCGACCAACGCACGGACCCTGGCGTCGGGCGACCTGCGGGTCAATATCGACCTCGGCACGCGCGACGAACTGAAGCTTGTCGGCGACAGTTTCAACGAGATGGCCGCCGCCTTTCGCGATTTCCTTCAACACGTGCAAAGCGGCGCGCATCAGGTCCTGCTGGCGACGCGGCGGCTCTCCGATTCATCGACCCAAATTGCGCAGAGCACCGACCAGCAGAGCGAGTCGGCTTCCGCGATGGCCGCTGCCGTCGAGCAGATGACGGTCGGTGTCGATAACATCGCGCAGAACTCGCATAGCGCCAATACCCTGTCGCGGCGCGCCGGCGAGTTGTCCGCCGAGGGCGGGCAGATCGTCGGCACGGTGGTGCGCGAGATTCAGCTGATCGCCGACGCGGTCAAGGAGTCGGCCAAGATCATCGACGATCTGGGGCAGCAGTCGGAAAAGATCTCGGCCATCGTCAATGTGATCAAGGAAATTGCCGACCAGACCAATCTGCTGGCACTCAATGCGGCGATCGAAGCGGCGCGTGCCGGCGAGTCCGGGCGCGGCTTCGCCGTCGTTGCCGACGAGGTGCGCAAGCTCGCGGAGCGCACGGCGAAATCGACGCAGGAAATTTCCGGGATGATCGGCGCCATCCAGAGCGGCACCCAGAATGCGGTGGCGAGCATGAACAGCGGTGTTGCCCGCGTGAATAACGGCGTGATGCTGGCGACCCGGGCCGGCGAATCGATCGGTGAGATCGAGACGAATGCCCGGCAGGTCGTCGATACCGTTGCCGATATCTCGTCTTCGCTGCACGAACAAAGCGCCGCCAGTACCGAGATCGCCAGGAACGTCGAGCGCATCGCGCAAATGGCCGAGGAAAACAGCGCGGCCGTCTCCGAGAACGCGACCACCGCGACGCAGCTGGAGCGCTTGTCCGAGGGGCTCGAAACGGAAGTCCGGCGCTTCAAGCTGGATTGATCCTGCTGCTGCAGGCGATATGAAAAAGGCCAGCTTTCGTCGCTGGCCTTTTTCATTTGCGGTCGGCTTGCCTTAGCCGCTCATGCCGATCAGCGCTTCTTCCAGTTCCTGTCGTCCATGCGGGCTGGCCATCGCAATGATGGTGAAGCCGGCGCGCAACTCGTAGTTCATCGGCGGGTTGAATACCCATTCGCTGTGTTCGCGCACCGCCAGCAGCACGTAGTCCGAACTGCGCAGCTTGAGGCTGGATAGCGGCGTCGGGACGAAGTGCGCGGGTACGGGAATCTCTTCGACGCGCAGGCGTTTCTCCGACTTGAGCATTTCGTCGAGGAAGGAGACGACGTGCGGCCGGATCATCGCCGAGGCGATACGCATGCCGCCGGTGAAGTCAGGCGAGACGATGGCGTCGGCGCCGGCCTTGCGCATTTTCTCGATGTTGCGCACTTCGCCGCAGCGGGCGACGACGCGGACGTTGGGGTTCAGTTGCTTGGCGGTGATGATGATCATCAGGTTGCGGCTGTCGTCGCCGGTCACCGCGAAAATTCCGTGCGCGTCGGCGATATCGGCCTTGAGCAGAATATCGTCGTCGCTCGCGTCGCCGTGTAGATAGAGCAGGCCGGGGGTTTTTTCCTTTTGCGCTTCGAGGTTGTCAAGGCGCTCGTCGATGGCGACGAAATGCCGGTTTGTCGCGGCGAGTTCATGCGCCACATTGCGTCCGACGCGGCCGTAGCCGCAGACGATGAAATGACCCGATAGTTTCTTGATGAGTTTCTCCATGCGCCTTCTCCGCAAGTTGCCGTTGAGGTCCGTTTCGACGAGTACGACGGTGACCGTTGAAAAAAGGAATGAGAGCGTTCCCGCCCCGAGGATGCCGATCAATACGGTAAATGCCCGCGCCGGCGTGTTGTTCGACATGTCGAGAATCTCGCCGAAGCCGATCGTGGCGACGGTGATGAAGGTCATGTAGAAACAGTCGAACCACGAATAGCGACCTTCCATCAGCAGGTAGTAGCCGACGGTGCCGAGGACATGGACGCCGCCGAGCGTGGCGAGTGCCCAGTAGAGGAGCCGGAGAACCTGGCTGGTTTGTGATGGCGAAGTCATTGTTGTTTGGTCTGCGCTGCTGATACTCGCGGGTGCCAGCCCTTTTGTTGATGGTACGGGTGCCCGTTTTATGATGCCGGGCGTTGCATTGGCGCTGCGCCGGCCAGGGCGAACGATAACATAGGCGGGTCGGGGCCAGTGCGTCAGCGGGCGGGGAATGGGGAAATCTGCTTTAATAGTCCATGCGCATAAAAATACTCGCTTTCGCCGGCGGCATCGGACTCCTGCAAGTACAGGACCGCTTGCCTGCGGCGGATTCGGAGGTCTTTCTTGCCGCGCTGGCGGCCCTGGCTTTTCTCCTCCTTGGCCGTCTCCGTCACAGGGCCGCGCGGGCGGCCGCGCTCCTGGCCTGCGTCGCGCTCGGTTTCGCCTGGGCCGCACACTTCGCGCAGCAACGCTTGGCCGACCAGTTGCCGGAAGCGCTCGAAGGACGCGACCTGCAGGTCGTTGGCGTGATCGCCGCGCTGCCGCAGCGCATCGAGCGCGGCGAGCGCTTCGAGTTCGTCGTCGAGTCTGTCGTTGAAGCGTTTGCGCCGGCCGATGGCGCTGCCCCGATTCCGAAGGAGAGCGTCCCGCAACGAATCATGCTGTCGTGGTTTCGCGGTCTGCACGACGACGAGTCGCATGATGGTCGCAGCGTCCACCCCGGCGAGCGCTGGCGTTTCACGGTGCGCCTCAAGCGGCCGCACGGCAACGCCAATCCGCACGGCTTCGACTACGAGGCCTGGCTTTTCGAACGCGGTATTCGCGCCACCGGCTATGTGCGGCCACGCAGCGGGGCGCAGCGTCTCGACGCCTTCGTGCCGCGCGCCGACTATGGCGTGGAGTGGTTGCGCGACGTCATCCGTGGCCGCTTCTTCGCCGTGCTGCCCGACGCGCCCTATGTCGGCGTGCTGGTCGCCCTGGCCGTCGGCGATCAGCGGGTGATTCCGAACGCGCAGTGGAAAATCTTCAACCGCACCGGCATCACCCATCTGGTTTCGATCTCGGGCCTGCATGTGACGATGGTCGCCGCCTTGTTCGCGGCGCTCGCCGGCTGGCTGTGGCGGCGCAGCGAATGGCTGGCGCTGCGCCTGCCGGCGCAGAAGGCGGCGGTCATTGCCGGCTGGTTGGCGGCCTTGGTCTACACGCTGCTTGCGGGATTCGCCGTGCCGGCTCAGCGCACGTTATACATGCTGAGTGTCGTTGCCCTGGCCTTGTGGTCGGGGCGAAATTTCGGAGCCGGGCGCACCTTGTTGCTGGCCTTGCTCGCCGTACTGCTGCTCGATCCGTGGGCCGTTTTGTCGGCCGGTTTCTGGCTTTCGTTCGGCGCCGTGGCCTTGCTCTTTTTCGTCGGCACGTCGCGTGTCGGCCAGGCGCGCGGCTGGCGCGCGATGCTCGCCCAGTGGGGCGCGACGCAATGGGCCGTGACGGTCGGCAGCCTGCCGCTGATCCTCTTGCTGTTTCAACAATTCTCGCTGGTTTCGCCGCTCGCCAATGCGCTGGCGATTCCACTCGTCAGCTTCGTCATCACGCCGCTCGCGCTGCTCTTCGCCGTGCTGCCCTGGCCGCCCTTGCTGCAGTTCGATCACTGGTTGATGACGCAACTGATGCTCCTGCTCGAATGGCTGGCCGACTGGCCTTTCTGGCAGCAGTCGGCGTCGCCGCCATGGACCTCCGTGCTCGCCGGCGTCGGCGTGCTCTGGCTGCTCCTGCCGCGCGGTTTTCCGGCGCGCTGGCTGGGCCTGTGCCTGCTCCTGCCAGCGCTCTTCTGGCCAGCGCCGCGCCCGGCGGACGGCGAGGCCTGGGTCGAGGTGCTCGACGTCGGGCAGGGCCTCGCCGTCGTCGTGCGCACGGCGCAGCACGCGCTGCTCTACGACACCGGGCCGCTCTACAACGCCGAAGCCGATGCCGGGCAGCGCATCGTCGTGCCCTATTTGCGCGCCACCGGCGTCGAGCGGCTCGATGCGCTGATCGTCACGCATCGCGATGCCGACCATTCGGGCGGGGTCGTCGCGGTGCAGGACGCTGTGCCGATCACCCGGATTCTGACCTCGATGCCCGAGCTGGCGGGTGAGCGCTGCGCCAATGGCCAGGCCTGGGAGTGGGACGGCGTGCGCTTCACCATGCTACATCCCGACGTGGCCGATTACGAGCGGAAAGTGCGCAAGACCAACAATATGAGTTGCGTCCTGCGCATCGAGAATGCCAGCGGCAGCGTGCTGCTGACTTCGGATATCGAAGCCATCGACGAACAGGCGCTGCTCGTCCGTTCGCCGACCCTGCTGCACAGCGATGTCATGTTGGCGCCGCATCATGGCAGCCGGACTTCGTCGACGCCCGGATTCATCGCCGCGGTTGGTGCGCGCGAGGTGATTTTCCCGGTCGGCTATCGCAACCGTTTCAATCATCCGCGGCCGGACGTCGTCGATCGCTACGCCGGCAGCCGGCTGTGGCGTAGCGATCGTGACGGTGCGGTGCGCATCGTGCTCGGCAGCGCGATCGATCTGTCGGCTTATCGGCAGACGTATCAGCGTTACTGGCACGGTCAGTGATGTGCCGGTACCATGAAGCCGGAAGGCCTTAAACTCTTTGCAGCTATCCGGAGAACAACGAAATGAGCTTTCTTTCTGCATTGTCCCGCTGGTTCTCGAGCGGCGCCGCGGCGCCCTTTGCCGAACGCGATGTGCGTTGCGTTTCGGCCAGCGGTCTGCACCGCATGGCTTATACGGAGTGGGGCGAGCGCGAAAACCCGAACGTGCTGGTCTGCGTGCATGGCCTGACGCGCAACGGGCGCGATTTCGACGATCTGGCGCGCGCGCTGTCCGGCGAGTATCGGGTGATCTGTCCCGACGTCGTCGGGCGCGGGCGCAGTGACTGGCTGCGCGATCCGGCCGGCTACGGTTTCCCGCAATACGTCGCGGACATGATGGCGCTGCTCGCCCGGCTCGATGTCGAGACGGTGCATTGGTTCGGTACGTCGATGGGCGGGTTGATCGGCATGTTCATCGCCAGTCAGGAAGATTCGCCGATTTCGCGCCTGGTGCTGAACGACGTCGGACCGCTGATTACCGGCGAGTCGCTGCAGCGCATCGGCGAGTATGTCGGCCGCGCGCCGAAGTTCGACACCTTCGACGACGCCGAAAAATACATCCGCCTGGTCAGCGCGCCCTTCGGCAGCCTCTCCGACGCGCAGTGGCGGCATCTCACCGAATACAGCCTGCGCCACGCGGCCGATGGACGTCTCGAGATGTGCTACGACCCGGGCATCGGCGAGCCTTTCCGGCAGGCGCTGGTTTTTCAGAACATCGATCTGTGGCCGATCTACGACCGCATCCGTTGCCCGACGCTGGTCGTGCGCGGCGCCGACTCCGATCTGCTGACGCCCGATACGCTGCTCGCCATGGCGGCGCGCGGGCCACGGCCGCATACGGTGGAAATTCCGAACGTCGGGCATGCGCCGATGTTCCTCGAGGCTGGGCAAATCGGCATCGTGCGCGAATTCCTGCTCGGCGCCTGACGATGGCTTTCGCCGAAATCGGCGGGCTGGCGCTCGAATACGAACTGCTGCCGGCGCACCAGATCGACCGGCCGACGCTGGTCTTTCTCCACGAAGGCTTGGGCAGCATCGCCCTGTGGCGGGATTTTCCGGCGCGCATCGCCCAGGCCACCGGCTGCCGCACGCTGATCTGGTCGCGCATCGGCTACGGCCAGTCGGCGGCGGCCGCGAGGCCGCGTACGGTGCGCTATATGCATGAGGAGGCCTTGCAGGTGATGCCGGCGCTTTTCGAGAGGCTCGGCATCGAGCGGCCGGTGCTGGTCGGGCACAGCGACGGCGGATCGATCGCGCTGATCCACGCCGGCGCTTTTCCCGATCAGGTCAGCGGGCTCGTCGTGCTGGCGCCGCACGAATTCGTCGAGGATAAGGCGCTGGACGGAATTCGCCGCGCCGGCAAGCTGTATGCCGCCAGCGACTGGCGCGACAAGCTGGGCCGTTACCATCGCGAACCCGATGCCGTCTTTCGCGCCTGGCACGACATCTGGCTGAGCCCGGCGTTTGCCGGCTGGAACATCATGGAATATCTGCCGGCGATCCGTTGCCCGGTGCTGGCGATTCAGGGCGAAGACGACGAGTATGCAACGATGCGCCAGATCGACTGCATCGCCGAAATGGTGGCCGACGTCGAATCGCTGAAACTCGCCGATTGCCGCCATTCGCCGCACCGCGACCAGCCGCAGGCGGTACAGGATGCACTGATCGCGTGGCTGGACAGGATTCAGCGCGCCGGCTGACGTTTCTCCGGGTCCTGCCGGTAGAAGGCGGCGAGTTGCGCGTAAAGGGCTGGGTATTCTTCGCGCAGGATCTGCGGCGTTTCGAAAAACGCCTCGCTCATGACGGCGAAGAACTCGCCGGGGCTTTCGGCGGCGTAGGGGTCGAGCAGGGTTTCCTCGCCGTGTGCGTCCGCTTCGTCGACCAGCGCGCAGAAATCGTCGTAGGCGGCGAGCAGGGTGCTTTCCCAGTCTTGGCGCGAGACCCCGGCGGGCAGCGGCGGGATGCCGTCGGCTTCACCGTTCAGCATGTCGAGCTTGTGCGCGAACTCGTGGATCACCACGTTGTAGCCCGAGCCGGCCATCTGCGCGTCGCGCCATGAGACGAGCAGCGGGCCGCCGGCCCACGCTTCGCCTGAGGCCACGTCGTCGTATTCATGGACGACGCCGAACTCGTCCTCGATGCTGCGCGGGATGACGAACTCGTCGGGATAGACGACGATGCCGACCCAGCCGCGATAGTAGTCGAGCCCGAGGTTGAGGATCGGCAGGCAGCCCTGCGCGGCAATCGAGATGCAGATGGCGTCGCTCAGTTCGAGGCCGCCGGCGCTGGTGAATTCCTTTTCGGCGAGAAAGGCTTCGGCCAGCGCGCGCAGCCGGTCCCGTTCGTCGTCGTTCAGGCCGGCGAGAAAGGGCTGGCCGGCGAGCGTTGCCTGCCACAGGGCGTCGGGCAGGGGCGTCGCTTCCTTTGCGCCGCGCAGCCAGTTGAGCAGTTTGCCGAACACGAGCGCCGGCCTAGCCTTTCCATTTCGGCAGTGTTGCCGTGGTCAGATAGATGCCGGCGAAAATCAGCACGATGCCGGCATAGTGGTAGGCGTGCGGGATCTCGTCGAGAAAGATCGCCGAGAGCACGGTGCCGAAGACCGGCATCAGGTGGATGAACAGGCTGGCCTTGCTGGCGCCGACTTCGCCGACCGCACGATTGTAGAAAATGTAGCCGAGAAACCCAGGAAAGAGGCCGGTGTAGGCGATGCCGGCGAGCGAGCCGGCGCTGACGTGGATCGTCTTGCCCTGCGCGATTTCCCAGGCGTAGGCCGGCACCAGGGCGAGCAAACCGACCACGGTGAAGGCGGCGAGCATCAGCATCGGGTGGACGCCGGCCGGTCGCCATTGCAGGCCGATCGTGTACAGCGCCCAGGTCAGCACGGCGGCGAGCATCCACAGATCGCCGATGTTCAGCGACAGGCCGGCCAGCGTATCGAGGCTGCCGCGACAGACGATGGTCGCCACGCCGACGAAGGAGAGCAGGACGCCGAGCCATTCGACGCCGTGCAGGTGTTTATTCAGGAAAGCCCAGGACAGCGCGATGGTGGCGATCGGGATGAAAGAGTTGAGCAGCACGGCGTTGGTCGCCGCCGTGTATTGCAGCGCGATGTAGGCCAGCGTGTTGTAGCCGCCGACGCCGAGCAGTCCGAGCACGACGATCGGCTTCCAGCCGCTCTTGAGCAGCGGCCATTGCCTGCGCAGATGCGGCAAGGCCAGCGGCAGGGTCAGCGCCAGCGCGATCGTCCAGCGCCAGAAGGCGAGGGTGAGCGGCGGCACGTCGTCGCGGATGGCGCGGCCGAGCACCATGTTGCCGGACCAGAACAGCGTGGTCAGCGTGAGCAGCAGGTAGGGGTGACGGAAGCGCAAGAACATACGGTGGCGTCTGCAGTCAAAGACGCATTATGCCTGACTCGGTGGAGGCTTTATAATTGCGCCATGGTTTCCGTCGTCCATTCCGTCGCCGCCCAGAGCGACCTCGAACACTCCCTGCAAACGCTCAGTGAAGGTCTTTCCGCCGACGAGGCAAGAAAGATCCGGGCGGCGGCCGAGTTTGCCCAGTCCATTTATGCCGAACATACGCTCGGCAGCGGCGAAGGCGTCTGGCGCCATGCGCTTGGAATGGCGCTGATCCTGGTCGGCCTCAAGCTGGATGCCGACTCCCGGTTGGCGGCCTTGCTCTTTGCCGTGCCGACCTACGACGAGCACGGCATCGTGCACATCGAAGAGCGTTTCGGTCAGGCCGCCGCGCATCTGGTCGGCGGCATCTCGCGCCTGAATCGCCTGCGTCCGATCACGCGCGGCTTCGTCGCCCATTCGGCGGAAAGCGGCGAGGACAATCCGCAGGAGATGAAGGCGCAGATCGAAGTGCTGCGCAAGATGCTGCTGGCGATGGTCGAGGACATCCGCGTCGTGCTGCTGCGTCTCGCCTCGCGCACGCAGACCCTGCGCTTCTACGCCGGCGTGCCGGACGATCTGCGCGCCCAGGTGGCGCGCGAGACGCTGGAGCTTTATTCACCACTCGCCAACCGGCTCGGCGTCTGGGAACTCAAGTGGGAACTCGAGGATCTCTCGTTCCGCTTCCTGCACCCCGATCTCTACAAGAAGATCGCCAAGCAGCTCGACGAGAAGCGCACCGAGCGCGAGCAGTTCATTACCGATGCCACCGCCCGGCTGATCCGCGAGCTGGCCACGGTAGGCATCAACGATGCCGAAGTCTATGGCCGGCCGAAGCACATCTTCAGCATCTGGAACAAGATGCGCAAAAAGGACGTCGAGTTCTCCGAAGTCTATGACGTGCGCGCCCTGCGCGTCATCGTCGACGAGGTGAAGGACTGCTACACGGCGCTCGGCATCGTGCACAACATCTGGTCGCCGATTTCCAAGGAGTTCGACGACTACATCTCCAATCCGAAGGGCAACAACTACCGCTCGCTGCACACGGCGGTGCGCTGCCCCGACGGCCGTTCGCTCGAAGTGCAGATCCGCACGCGCGAGATGCACAACCACGCCGAGCTCGGCATCGCCGCCCACTGGCGCTACAAGGAAGGCTGCAAGCAGTCGTCGGAAGACAACTACGACGAGAAGATCGCCTGGCTGCGCCAGCTGCTGACCTGGAAGGACGAGGTCGCCGATTCTTCGGACTGGGTCAAGCACTACAAGGAAGCGGCGCTCGACGAAACGATCTACATCATGACGCCGCAGGGGCGCGTCGTCGATCTGCCGCGCGGCGCGACGCCGGTCGATTTCGCCTACCGCGTGCATACCGACCTCGGCCACCGCTGCCGCGGCGCCAAGGTCGACGGTGCGCTGGTGCCGCTCAACACGCAGCTCGAAACCGGGCAGCGCGTCGAAATCGTCGTCGCCAAGCAGGGCGGCCCGTCACGCGACTGGCTGAACAACTCGCTCGGTTATCTGTTTACGCACCGGGCGCGGGCCAAGGCCCGGCACTGGTTCTCCAGCCTGGCGCTGGAAGAGACGCTGGCCGACGGGCGGGCGATCGTCTCGCGCGAATTGCAGCGCATGGGGCAGAACAGTGTCAATCTCGACGATCTCGCCGCCCGTCTGGGTTTTGCCAAGAGCGACGATCTCTTCATCGCGGTGGCGCGCGCCGAGTTGAACACCCGCCAGCTCCAGGTGGCGGTGCGCGGCAGCGAAATGCCGGTCGACGAGCGGGTGCTGCACGAAGCGCAGCCGCGCAAGCGCAAGGCCAGCGATGCCGCCGAAAAAGGCATTCTCATCGTCGGCGTCGATAAGCTCTTGACGCAACTGGCCGGCTGCTGCAAGCCGGCGCCGCCGGACCCGATTCTCGGCTTCGTGACGCGCGGCAAGGGCGTTTCGATCCATCGCGCCGACTGCAGCAACTTCGCCAACATGGAAGCGATGCACCCGGAACGGGTGATCGAGACGGAGTGGGGCGGGCATACCGACGGTATCTTCGCGGTCGACATCGTGGTCGACGCGCACGATCGGCAGGGCTTGCTGCGCGACATCTCGGAAGTTTTCGCGCGCGAAAAAATCAACGTCATCGCGGTCAATACGCAATCCAAGCAAGGCACCGCACACATGGGCTTCACCGCCGAAATCGGCAACGTCGCGCAACTCAAACGCACGCTGGCGCTGATTCATGAAGTGACGGGAGTGGTCGGCGCGCGGCGCGCCTGATGCGGGATTGATCCGAGTCGAGAAACGCCGGGCGTAAGAATCAAGTTCCGCCGGCTTCAGCGCCTTTCGAACGACCGCATTTTCTTTAGCCGATGAAGCGGCTGATGTCGATCTCCCAGCTACCCGGGTCTTCGTGGCCGACGATTTGTTCCATGGCGCCGGCCGGGCGCGAAAGGTCGACGTCGCGCGGCGGGATGAAGTGGTCGTGACGCGTATCGAACAGAATGCGTACGACGGGACGCAACAGTGAGTTTTCCCGCTGTTCGACGACTATGGCAAGAAATCCGCTCTCCAGACGGACCAGCGAACCCACCGGATAGATGCCGATGCTGCGCACGAAAGCGTGGGTGACGGATGGGTCGAAATGGTGCTTGCTCCATTCGAAAATGCGCCGCATTGCCTCGGCCGGGTTCATTCCCTTGTGGTAGCAGCGATCGGAGGTGATCGCGTCGTACACGTCCGATAGCGCTGCCATGCGGCCGGCCAGCGATATGGCCTCGCCCTTCAGGCCGTACGGATAGCCGCTGCCGTCGTAGCGTTCATGGTGCTCATCGAGTACCGCCATCGCCATTTTTGGAACGCCGCTGGTCCGCCGGAGCAAGGCGCTGCCGTGGTCGACGTGCGAGCGCATGTGCGTGAACTCGTCCTCGTTCAGGCGCCCCGGCTTGTTCAGTACCGCCGGATCGACCAGCATCTTGCCCACGTCGTGGATCAGGCCACCGAGCCCGACCTCGCGCAGCGTATCCATGTCGGCGCCCATGGCCTTGGCCTGATTGACCAGCATGACGCTGACGTTGACCGAGTGGCGGAAGGTGTAGTCATGCTGTTCGCGCAGGCGGCAGACCATCATCAGGGCGCTGCCGTTGCGCAATACCGAGCCGACGATCTTGTCTACGGCCTGTTGCGCTTCGCACAAGCCCAACTGCTTGCCCAGACGCGCATCAGTCATGATCTTTCGCACCATGCGTGTCGCGTCGGAATAAGCCCGGCGGGCGCGGGCGAATTCCTCCGCCATCGGAACGGCATTGAGCGCAGCGGATCCCGCTTCGCTGGCCGTCGAGCGGATTTCCTCTTCGGTCACGGCGGCCGATTCGGCGGCCGTCGGGGCGTGCGGTGCATCGAGGCCACACCCCGTATCGATATAAATTTCCTTGATGCCGCTCGCCTGGATGGTGGCGATTTGAGTGTCCTCCGTGATCAGCATCTGCTTGAACGGGAAGGGATGAGCCATCCAGCCGGCATTCAGATCGCTCACGAACATGCCCGCTCGCAGTTGGCCGACTGAAATTTTCTTGATCATGGTTTCGGTATATTTTTCGGTAGCGGGCGTGCCCGAGAATTAGCCAATCATAATTTATAAATTGATAAAAGTGAACAAAATGAAATAGTGTAGAATGGTTTCGTCAATTCATTGCTTCCCACTATTTCATGCAAGCAGATACCTGTTCCACCCGAGATGCCGGAAAGATGCTCGGCGTATCCCTGCGTACCATTCAACTGTGGGTGGATGGAGGCTTGCTGGAAGCCTGGAAAACAGTCGGCGGTCATCGCCGGATTACGATCGCATCGGTCAAGCGCTTGCAGGAAGAGCGTACGGTGGTGCGGTCGACCGGCGAGCAGCGGAAGGGCGCGCGGGCGGAGCGGAAACCGGTCGTCCTGGTCGTCGAGGACGACGCCGATCTGCTTACGCTCTACGAGGCTACCTTGTCCTTGTGGGAGCCGCCGGTCACCTTGCTGACGGCAAATAACGGCTTCGACGGACTGCTCAAGATCGGCGAGATGCCGCCCGATCTGCTCATCACCGACCTGTCGATGCCAGGGATCGACGGTTTTCAGATGCTGCGCACCCTGAGCGTCAATCAAGGGGTCGGGCACATGCGCATCGCCGTCGTCACCGGCCTGGACAAGGCCGATATCGAGCTGCGGGGGGGGATTCCCGATGGCGTCGTGCTGTTTCGCAAGCCGGTCCCGTTCGACAGCCTGAAATCCCTGGTTGACGACCTCGCGGCTCGGCGTCGTGCGCGCACAGCGTGAGCGGGGAGGGGCGGATGGGGGCTGGCCGGAATTTGCCGGAAGACGGTAGGGATACGGCGGCAGTTGCCGACGTGAACCCGGCAGTCGATTATCGGCAGATTTTTCTGGGCGCCAACGACGCAATCCTGATCGCCGATCTGGAAAGCGGTCTGATTCTGGATGCCAATTCCAGACTGTGCGGCCTGTTGCACCGAGCGCGGGAAGAATTGATCGGCGCTCATCATGATGCGATATTCGCTGCGTCACCGCGAGACGACGCGAGTTTCGATCGAGCGGTGGACATTCTCCAGGTTTCCCGGCAACCCGGCGTCAATAAAAACTTCCTGTTGCGCGCCGATGGTCAAGCCGTCCCCGTCGAGATCAGCACCAGTCTCTCGAATCAGGCGGAGCGTATTCTGGCGACCTGCATCGTCCGGGAAATTGCAGAGCACGAGCGGGCGAAGGCCGGGCTGGCAGCCTCGAATGCCCTGCTCAACGCGATCGGTACGCTGCAGTCGCGTTTTATCGGTTCTGTCCCGATGAACACCCTGCTCAAGGAAATCCTCGAAAGCTTCCTGTCGCTCACCGGCAGCGAGTACGGTTTCCTCGGCGAATCGTTTCAGACCTCGGACGGCATGCCCTATTTCAAGGTCCAGGTAATGTCCGATTCGGTGTGGAGTGCCGTTACACGGGATTTTTACGCCAGAAACGCGCCCATTGGCCTGGAGTTCTACAATCTCGACGGCATCTTCGGCGTCATCCTCAAATCGGCTACACCGATCGTCTTCAACGATTTTTCGGCGCACGCAGCGCGCCATGCGCTGCCCGAAGGCCATCCGCCGATCAGCGCTTTTGTCGGCCTGCCGATGACCAACGCAGGTGAAACGCTGGGCTTCATCGGTCTCGCCAATCGCCCGCAAGGCTACGATGCCGAATTGCTTGATTTTCTGAAGCCCTTGCTTGCCGTCTGCGGCAGCCTGATCGGCGCCAATCGCGCCAGCCAGTGGCGCCAGGGGGCCGAGAGCGAATTGCGGCGCCAGGCGATGGTGTTCAATAACATCTCCGACGCCGTGATCCTGACCGATCACGAAGGCATCGTTCTCGATTGCAACCCGGCCGCAATCTCGATGCTCGGTACCTCGAAAAAGCGCCTGCTCGGCGTGCCGTTCGATTTTGCGCTGTCACCCGGCGATGACACCGCGCATCAGGTCAGGACGGCGATCGCTGCCGTCGACCGGGAGGGGGGATGGAACGGGGTGCTTTCCGTCGAGCGTGGTGACGGCGCGCAGGGCGTCTGGGATACGAACGTTCTGCCGCTGCACGACGACGCCCATGGCAGCAGCGCGCTCGTCTGGTTCAACCACGACATCACCGAGCGCCGGGCGGCGCAGATGAAACTGGCCAAACGCACGCTCGAACTCAATGCCATTGCCGACCTGAGTCCGGACGGTTTCGTTTTTATCGATCGCAACAGCCGGGTTACCTACGTCAATCCGGCTTTCGAGCAGGTGATCGGACTGCGCGGCAAACTCATCCTGGGCATCAGCCGCGAGGGGTTCGAAAAAGCAATGTCGGAACTGTGCGAGGTCATGGCAGCAGGTACGACGCAGCGGATCGACGGCGACGAAACGGTGCTGCTGCAACTGGGGCGGCCGAAATTCACGCTGCTCAAGCGTACCCAGCGGATTCTGTGCGACGAGAGCGGTGTGCTCGAAGGTACCGTCCAGTATTACCGCGACGTCACCCAGGAAACCGAGGTCGATCGCATGAAGAGCGATTTCCTGTCGACCGCCGCGCACGAACTGCGTACGCCGATGGCCAGCGTGTTCGGCTTTTCAGAACTCCTTCTGCGGCGCAAGTTCGATTCCGACAAGCAACGCGAGTTTCTCGAAATCATCCATCGGCAAGCCGGGCAACTCGTCAGCCTGGTTAACGAGCTGCTCGACCTGGCGCGCATCGAGGCGCGCGCCGGCAAGGACTTCAAGCTCAGCGAATACGATCTGGCCCCGATCATCCGCCACAGCGTCGCCGAACTCTACCGGCCGGACGGCGAACTGGCGTTCAATGTCGTCATCCCCGAGCAGTTGCCCCGCGTGCTGGTCGATTCCGACAAGCTTCAACTGGCCATCGGCAACGTGCTCGGCAATGCGGTCAAGTATTCGATGGGCAAGGGCGTGATCGATGTCGGCGTTATTCGGCGCGAGGCCGATGGCGGCCCACAGATTGGTGTGCTCGTGCGCGACCGGGGCATCGGCATGGCGCCGGAGCAGATCGCACGGATTTTCGAGCGTTTCTATCGGGCCGACGCGTCGGGAAAAATCCCGGGCACCGGGCTTGGCATGTCGATCGTCAAAGAAATCATCGGAATTTTCAAAGGCACGGTCGATGTCCGGAGCGCTCCGGGCGATGGGTGCGAAATCACGCTCTGGCTACCGGTAGCCGCTGCGCTGAATGCAGTGGGCGAAAAGGGCGAACGATAAGGATGGAAGCCGCGATGGAATATATGGCAAACGATGTCATGGCGCACGAAAAACGAATACTGATCGTGGACGATCATCCCGAACTGCGCCTGCTGGTCAGGGAAAGTCTCGACGACGGCAACGGCGCCTATCTTTTTCAGGAGGCGGGTAACGCGGCCGAAGCGCTTGCCGCCTTGCCGGCGTTTTGCCCGCAGCTCGTGATCCTCGATGTCATGATGCCCGGCGAGATGGATGGCTACCGTCTCTGCGAACTCATCAAGAGCGACCCCGTCCTCGTCTCGACGTACGTCGTCCTGCTCACCGCGCGCGGGCAGAAGGCGGATGTCGAAAAGGGGCGGGCGGTACGCGCCGATCTTTATCTGATCAAGCCATTCAGCCCGAGCATACTGATCGCGGCGGTCGAAGAGGCCTTCGCGCAACTGCGCTGAAAGACGGGCGAATGAAAAGAAAGACCGAAACCACGCTCCGTCAGCAGCCTGCCGCCTGTTCCGGGCACGACGCCTGCGGCGACCTTGCTGCGCGAGGGAGCCGGCAGGCAGGCGCAGCCAGTCATGGGGAAAGCACGGAAATTCTCCGCGAGGTGGCAATGCAATCACACGTTTATATCGCTCGGCAGCTGATCATCGACCATGAACAGCGAATCATCGGCTACGAACTGCTCTACCGCGATGCTGCTGAAACCACGCAGGCCTGCTTCAGCGATGCCGTGACCGCCGGAACGGAAGTGCTCTCCAATCTTCTGACTCAGATGGGCGTCGAGTTCCTGCTCGGTGAGAACCTGGCTTTCATCAACGTCTCCTCGGCCATGCTGAGCAACGAACTGATCGATTTGCTGCCGCCCTCGCGCGTCGTGCTTGAGATCGTAGGCGCTACGCCCGAGACGGAATTGCTCGGCCGCTGTCGCGAATTGCGTAGCAGAGGTTTCCGTATCGCGCTCGACAACGTTCTACCCACTGCTCAGAACATACCGCTGCTTGAAGTTGCGGACTACGCCAAAATCGATATCCAGCGCATCGATGCAGCCGATCTGAGGCGCGTCGTTCCGGCTTTGCGTCGCTTCCCCTTGCAACTGATTGCCGAAAAAGTGGAAACGCCGGCCGAATTCCGTTCTTGCAAGGCGCTCGCCTTCGACGGTTATCAGGGCTTCCATTTTGCCCATCCGGAAACGCTCTCGGTACGCGCGATCAATCCGCTACAGGCGCGGGTCGTCGAGTTGCTCAACATGGTTCGTGGCAACGCCGATTTTGCCGTCATCGAGGCAGCGCTCAAACGTGACGTCGGCCTCTCCGTCCGTCTGCTGCGCTACATCAATTCGGTCGGTTTCGGGCTGTCGGTGCAATTGCGCTCGACGCAGCAGGCGCTGACGCTGCTCGGCTACCGGCAGCTTTATCGCTGGCTGAGCCTGCTGCTGCTGACCGCCGACGGGAAGGCGCCGAATGTTGCCCTGGCAAGAACCGCGCTGACGCGCGGACGGCTGACCGAAATGCTCGGGCAGGAAAGGTTGAGCGGGCATGAGCGGGACAATCTGTTCATCGTCGGCCTGTTTTCGCTGATCGACGCGATTCTCGGCGTTCCCATGAGCAAGGCCATCGACACCCTTGGCCTGCCCGACAACATCCGTGAGGCCCTGTTGCACCGCACGGGCGTGTACGGCACCTTTCTCGATCTGGCGGAAGCCTGCGAGGATGGCCACTGGCAGCGGCTGGATGCGCTGGCGCAGAAGATCGGACTGACCGCCCGCCAGGTCAACGAATCGCATCTGCGTGCGCTGGCATGGGCCATGGAGGTCGCGCTCTAGCCTGCCGGCGTTGAGCGGGCCGCCATCCTTCGCTGCGTGGCGACCGTTTGCGCGCTGTCTTCGTCCGTCAGCTGAAGTACTTGACCCTGGCGTCGAGCTCACCTGCAGTTTGCTTCATTTTTTCCGAAGCGCTCCAGGTGTCCTGTGCCGATTGCCGATTGTCGACCACCAGTGCGGCGATCTGGGTGAGATTGCGTACGGTGTCGTCGCTGACATAGGTTTGCAGCAGCGCCGACGCCGTAGCCTCCTGCACGCTGTCGAGCAGCCGCTGGCAATCCACGTTGGCCGGCGGCTGATCGTTGAGTACGCGCTCGGCGAGCAGCAGGGTGGCGTTGGCTTGCGCGTGCTCGGTCTTTTGTTCGGCATGGGTGCGGTCGGCGACCTCGAGCAGATGGTGAATCCGCTCGTGCTCTTCGGCGTAGCGTTCGACGACCGCCATTGTCGCCTCGTTGAGCTCGGCGCACTCGGCGTTGATTGTCGTCGAGTTGTGGTGAATCTTGTCGATGATTACCTTCAGGCGCAGTTGCATGATCGCGATGGCGCATGACAGGCGGCCGGTTTCCCCGCCGCCGTCGATCTCGATGTGGTCGTTCAGATTGCCGCTGGCGATACGTTCGACCTGCGCAACCGCTTGGTCGAGCGGACGGACGACGCCGAGCAGGAAGAATCCGCCGCTGAAGCCGATGACCAGAAGGCCGCCGACGATACCGAACAGGGCGATGTTGCGGATCATCTCGTTGTTCGAAACCATCAGATGCAGCTCGCTCTCGGCATTTCGCTTGATCGTGCCGAGCAAGCGGTCGGCGCGCTCCGCCGCTTCGTCGTACAGCGGATTCACGCGTTCGCGGAAAACCTGTTCGGCATCTCTCAGATTCCCTTTCTCCAGCGCGGCGATAGCCTTGGCCAGTCCTTCGTCGGCATAAACCTGTCGGGCCTCCCAATAATCGCGGACCAGCCCGGCTTCGTGCTCGTGCCGCGGCACGCGGGTGAAGGAGGTCCATATCTCGGCGATTTCCTGCTTGTTCTTTTCCACCATGGCGGCGTGGCCGGTGAGCAGCAGCGTCCGTGAGGCGATATGTTGTTTTGCCACCGGATCGTCGGCCGCCCTGGCATTCGCCAGGTCTTGCAGGGCCAGCGCGATGCGCGAGCGGTTGTCGGCCATCAGAAAGCTGATCCGGCCGATCATCAGCGCCGGTTTCAACTGGTCGCGATAGACCGTTTCGACGCTCTCGTTGGAGTGATTCAGTCCGCCGATGCCGAGCATGCCGCCGACGATCATCATCAGCGAAACGAAGACGATGCCGATGATCACCCCGGACTTGACGCTCAGAAAATCGGTCAGCGATACCGACGGCCCGGCCGGCGCGCCGCTCGTTGCGAGATGGATGTATTGCTCCTCGGCCCTTGCCACCGCCTCCCGGAGGGGGCTGCTGCACACCGACAGATAGCCGACCGTGGCATCGTTCTCGCGGATCGGCACGATCATGACGTCGGCCCAGAAATAGTCGCCATTCCGGCAGCGGTACTTGACGATGCCTTGCCAGGGGCGGTTCCTGTCGAGCATCCTGCGCATGTGGGCGGATATCTGGCGTGGCGTGTCCGGATGCCGGATCAGCCGGTAATTCTCGCCGATCAGGGCGTCGCGCGAGTAACCGTACATCGCGCAAAAATCATCGTTCACCGATGTGAAAACGCCTTCCCGGTTGATTTCCGCTACCAGGGAAAGTCCGGCGGGGAAGGGTTTTTCGGTGGCGCTGTCGAGCGGGTCAAGTCGGCTGGAAGTCATTGGCTAGGGTTCGCAAAAAAATCGATCGGCGACAGGAGGGCGGTATCGCCGCCTTGTCCTGCCTGCAAGAGAGGGGCGCAAGGGGGCATCACGTCATCCACAGTCGGCGCATGAGGACTTCCGCCGAGCGGCACTCGTCGTAATTCACTTTTCCCGCCACGGCGTAGGCGGGGTTCTTGATGTCGCGCTCGATCGGGTTGAGCATCGGCATCCCGGCCGGGTTATAAACGCAAAAAACCCGTACTGCGTTCGGCCCGGCGCCGCGCGAACGGACGACGCCGATTTCGCCGTTTTCCAGGCGTACGATACTGCCGGGCGGCATCATGCCGATGCTCTTGATCGTCACCTGGATCAATGCGCTGTCCAGTCGGGTGTTGTCGAGAAAAATATCGCGTAGCGCATTCTGCGGGAAATAGGCGTTGCTGCGATAAGGGCGGGAGCGGATCAATGCGCCATAGACGTCGGCGATCGCCAGGAGCCGGCCGCCGAGTCCGATCCCGCCGCCCGTTATCCCGAGCGGGTAGCCGCTGCCGTCGAGGCGCTCGTGGTGGTTACGCACGGCCTCCAGCCACAGCGCATCGCTCACGCCGTTCTTCTCCAGGATTTCGGCGGCGCGCACCGGGTGTGTTTGCACCGTTTCCCGCAGCGCGGCGGAGAGCGGCGGCTTGGCCGCTTCCAGTGCCTCGCCGGCTTCAATCAGGCCGATGTCGTGGGTCAGGGCGGCGCAGAGCAGCGGCAGGCGCTCATCCGCCGTCAGCGACATGCCGCGTGCCGTGAGTTCGACGATCACCGCGCACAACAGCTGGTGATGCACCCGGTAAGGCGCCGACTGGTCGAGATGCAGCGCTGCCAGTGCCGCGTCGGCGCCCTTGTCGCATGCCAGCTGCAACTGTTGCGCCAGCGCCCGGATACGCTTGGGCAGGTCGATCCGCTCCGGGGTCTGCACGAAAGTCGTGTAGACGTGCTTCAAGTTGAGCAGCAATCCTTCCACTTGCGCAAACACCGGTTGCTCTTCGACCGGTTTTTTTGCGGCCTCGCTGGCTTTTTTGGATTGCTGGATCTCGATCCGGTCGAAGTAGGCGCCGCGCGCCAGCAATATCTCCAGATAGCGTGGAATGGTAATCGCCGCGCCGGCACGCAGCAGCAAATTGCCGTCTTCGTCGTAGATCGCATACGGAATCGGCTTGTTGAGCGCGATATCGGTCGATTTGACTCGCAGCAGCATGAGCGTCGTCATGCCGCCACCCTTGTTTTAACCGGGGCGCCTGCGGACCGGCTCCCGGCGGCCGATGGCCACGGCGTTTCGGCATTGGCCGCGAATACCGGACCGCAAGTGCCGGCGCTCTGTTTTCTGCGCTGCACGGCTGCTACCGGGCGGGCGGAAAACAACTCGACCGCCCGCCAGTAATCCAGAATGCTGGCCTTGCGCTGGTGGCTCGACATGACTTTTCCTCAGCCTGTCAGGTGAGTGCGCTCAGGCGTACCCCAAGAGTACTTGTTCGGCAAGGCGTTGCCTTTCCTCAGGCGACGCACAGGATTTCCGGATGGGACTCGCCGCAGATCGCCATCCGTTCCAGGCAGGCGATCACGTGCTGGCTGGCCGCCTCCATTTCGTCGAGGCAGCGGCTACCGCCCACGAAATCGCCGGCGAAATAGCGGGCCAGCGCTTCGCGGCCGTGCTTGTGCACTGCGAGGTGCGGCGCTTCCATGGCCGCGTAGCCGTCGAACTTCGAGAAGCAGTGCAGGCCTTCGCCTTCGTAATACCACTTGCCGAGGCGGCAGCCGGTGTGGCTGGCAAAGTCGTCTTCGCTCTTTTGCGAAACGCCCATGAAAACCTTGTACACCTCGAACTTGAACACCGTATGGTCGAGCTTGGCCAGTTCGGTAAAGCTGCGCAGTGCCGCCAGGGCGATGGCAAGTTCGACTTTTTTCGACAGGCCGAGAACGTTTTCCAGATTTTCCGTCGCCCTGGCACCGTCGCTGCCGAAGGTGTCGGCCCGGCCGGCCAGATCCGCGATGCCGCTCTTGGCTTCGCGCGTGTCGCGCTGGATGTTGCCGACCAGCGAGTCGATTTCGCCGGTCGCCTGGGCGGTGCGCTCGGCAAGCTTCCTGACCTCGTCGGCAACGACCGCGAAGCCGCGCCCGGCCTCGCCGGCGCGCGCCGCCTCGATCGCCGCGTTGAGTGCGAGCAGGTTGGTCTGGCTGGCGATTTCCTTGATCAGCTTGAGGATGCCACCGATTTGCCCGGTGTTGGCGTTGAGTCCTTCGACGCTGCTCATCGTCTGCCGCGAGTGCTTGGAGAGGCTGCCGAGATCGCGGCTGATGCGCAGCATCAGATCGCGGCTGCCGGCCGAGACCGCCCCTGCGTCTTGCGCTTCTTCCTTCTCCTGCTTCAGCGTCCGCGCCATACCGGCCATCGTCTGCTGGGTGCCGATCAGGCTCTGGCCGAACTTTTCCATGTTGCGCAGCAGATGCGCCCAGTTCTCCGAGCTCTGTGCCGCCTCGTCGTGGCGCAGACGGAGGGTCGATAACTGCTCGTCGAGCAGGCTGACCTGCTTCTTCAAGCTTTCGTTTTCTTCGATGAGGACGGCAATCGTATCGGTAAGTCCCTGATTGTTTCGGGGGCGGCCCAGGAAGCCCATGGCATTTCTCCTTCGATGGCGTGCGTAAAGTAGCTTGTCGTTCAGGTCGCGCCGTGCCCGAGCGTAGACACCATGACCGCGGCCCGCAGCGGGTCCGCGCAGTTCGCGATGAATCGGTCTTCGGCATTGAAAATGCGGAAACAGGCTTTTTCTTCCACTTTGGCGGCTCCATTGATGGTGCTGCCGCTACGCGGCAACGGCACCGGGGTCAGGCAATTTTGTAGGGCTGTACTTCGCTTTCGAGCATCGCCGCCAGCTGTTCGAGGTGCTCTGCGACGCAAGCGTTTTCCGTGACGGCGGCGGCGTTTTCTTCGGACAACTGGGCGATCATCTCGACGTTTTTCGCAATGTCGGCACTGGAAACGCTCTGTTCGTGCAGCGCGGATGAGATGTCGCTGACCATCTCCAGCACCTGGCGCGTGCCCCCCTGAATCTGCTGCATGGCATCACCCGCCTGGCGCGCCAGATGGACGCCTTCGTTAACCCGGTCGACGCCGTCGCGCATGCTGGCCACGGCGCTTTGCGTGCCGCTCTGGATGGCGTCGATCATGCCGGTGATTTCCTGGGTCGATTTGGCGGTGCGCTCGGCCAGCTTGCGCACTTCGTCCGCCACGACGGCGAAACCGCGGCCGGATTCGCCGGCGCGCGCCGCTTCGATGGCGGCATTGAGCGCCAGCAGGTTGGTCTGGTCGGCGATCTCCTTGATCGTGCCGACGATCAGGGAGATGCGTTCCGAGTGCTCGCCGAGATTGCCGATGACGCTACTCGACTGGTTGACTGCATCGGCGATGCGCTCGATGCCCGCGATGACGGTGGCGACGATTTCCCCGCCACGGGCGGAAAGCGTGCCGGCCTCGTTCGATACGTTATGTGCGTTATGCGCGTTCTGGCTGATGTTCTCGACCCCGACGCTCATCTCTTCGACCGTGGCCGCCATGGACGAAGCCGACTGGCTCTGCTGCACGGTGCTGGCGGAGATCTGGGTCGAGGACTCGGTGATCCGCGTCGCCGTATCGAGCATCTCGTGCGCCCCTTGCTGGATTTTGCGCAAAAGGCCGGCAAAGCTGGCCGCCAGTTCGTTGAACGATCGTGCGACCTCCTGGTGCTCGTCGTGGGTGTCGAGCTCGACGCGTGCGGTCAGGTCGCCGCTGGCGATCCGGCGTGCGCCTTCGGCCAGCGCAGTGACGTTGTCGACGGTGGCGTAGTAGGCGCCAACCGCCAGATAGCCGATGACCGCCAGGAAGAAGAGGCAAATCCCCAAGGTCGTCAGAAGCTTTCTCTGGGCCCGCTCGGCGCGGGCATCGATCAGGCTGCGCAGAGCCGGTTGCAGCGTGTCGTACGCCTGTTTGTAGCCGAAGTCGATAACGGCAGTCGTCAGATCGAAATAGTCTTTCGGCACGGTGGCGAAAACGCCGCCGATGATGTCGTCGCGGACCAGCTTGGTCACCTTCGCGCTTTCGCTGCCGAGCTTCTCCGCCGCGCCGCGCAGCTTGGGAGCTGCGTCGGTGTGGTAGCGTGCCGCCTTGTCGAGATTGAGGCGCAGCGAGCGGAGCGCGTAATTTATCTCGGCGATCTGGCTCGATATTTCGATTTTCTGCTGTTCGCTGATTTGCTTCTTGGTCAGGATGCTGGTTCCCCGCGCACGCAACTGGCCCAATCGTTCGAGAGCCAGCGGCAGCTTGGTGAGCGTCGTGTCGACCAGGTAGTAGGTGTCGACATCCGGATCGAAGGTCAGGCTGGTTTCGTCGGCGATGTCGATGTTGAAGCCGAGAATCTTGTCGATCAGCTCGGTGTGCGCGGTGAAATTCTCTGCCGCCGTCTTCTGCAGTCCTTCGCTACGCAGCCGTTCCCACTCGTCGCCGATCTGTTTCCAGGTGTCGCTTGCCGACAGGGGCTGTGTCAGATCTTTGCCCACCAACTTCAGGGCATCGCCGATCTCCGCTTCCTTGGCAGCGCGCTGCTCGCGCATGACCTCATTGCCGTTGAGCAGGGCGGCGGAGAGTCCCCGATGCTGTTGCACGCGCTGGACGAGGCGGGAAATCGACTCGACGGCGGCATTGCCGCCGCGCTTGGAATTCGAGTACTCGACGGTTTGCTGCAATCCGTCGTAGAGGTTATAGAACAGGTAGCCTACCGTGATCAGCGCGACGGCGCCGAGGACCAGAAACTTGTAGGTATAGGTCATCTGGCACATGAGCCAGATGGCCGGTTTGAAAACCGCTTTCATTGTTGCCTTTCCATTATTTCAGACAATTCGGACAAAATTGTTCTGCTGTTTCTCGACGGTTTTTCGCAGGTCGCCACGCTTCAGAATTCAGTGCCGTAGCCGATGCGGAAACCGCCCCAGTGTTTTTCCTTGACGTAGATCGGTGCGGAGATGTCGTGCACGATCTCGCCGGTGTCGCGGCGGTAGGTCTGCAGCAGGAAGGTGTGTTCGTGCTCGCCGCAGCGACGGCCGACCGGGTCGTCGAAAATGCGTTTGGTGCGGTTGTTGGCGAAATCCGTTTTTTCGTTGCCGGTGAGCTGTGTCGTCGCACCGGCGGCTGCCAGCACGGCAAACAGCACGATGCCGGCGCCATGCTCGCGTAGGCCGTCGCCGGAGAGGCTGCCCTCGAGCCCGACGGCAGCTGCGGCGAGCACGAGGAGCGCCATGGCGCCCCGGATTTTCCAGGCCAGTGTCTTCATCGTTTCTCCCCTTTGGTGGTTCGCTTCCCGATCTGCGTCAGGCGGCCATTCTTTTTTCAATGCTTTGCCCGGCGTCGCTCAGGATTTCCTTCATGTCCAGGATGAGGACGATCTGGCCGTTGGAAAGCGTGGTGACGCCGGCGACGCCGCGCGGACGGAAGTCGTCGAGCGACTTGATCACGGCATCGTCGCGCCCGCCAAAGCTATCCACCGCGAGGATGAAGCTGTTGTCGGCGCTTTGCATCAGCACGCCGTATTCCGGCGCTTGCACTTCCGGCCAGCCGAGCAGGTGGGTCAGCGGAAAAACCGGCAGGATTTCGCCGCGCAGGACAAGGGTGCGCTTGCCGCCGACTTCCTGCACATTGCTGGCCGCGATCGGGAGAATTTCGCGCACCATGGCGAGTGGCAAAGCGAAGGGCTGCTCGCCGAGGCGCACCAGCAGCACCGGCAGGATGGCGAGCGTGAGCGGCAGCGAGATCAGGATCAGCGTTCCTTTGCCGGCTTCGGAGCGGATTTCGATCGAGCCGTTGAGCTTCTGGATGTTGGTTTTGACCACGTCCATGCCGACGCCGCGGCCGGAGACGTCGGTAATTTCGGTTTTGGTCGAGAAGCCGGGGAGGAGAATGAGGCTGAAGCTCTGGCGCTCGTCCAGGCGGTTGGCTTCTTCCTCGCTGATCAGGCCTTTTTCCACGGCCTTGGCGCGGATGCGCTCGGCACGCATGCCGCGCCCGTCGTCGGAGACGATGAGCTGGATATGGTCGCCTTCCTGGCGTGCCTCGAGGCGGATGCTGCTTTTTTCCGGCTTGCCGGCCATCAGGCGCTCGGCCGGTGTCTCGATGCCGTGATCGACGGCGTTGCGGATGAGGTGGATGAGCGGATCGGAGAGATCCTCGATCATCGTCTTGTCGATTTCGGTCTCCTCGCCGATCAGCACCAGATCGACCTCCTTGCCGAGCTGGCGGGCGAGGTCGCGTGCGATGCGCGGATATTTCTGGAATAGGCGCCCGATCGGCTGCATGCGTGTTTTCATCACCGAGTTTTGCAGGTCGGAGACGAGGAGGTCGAGGTGGCTGACCGCCTGGTCGAGCGCCTGCAGTGTCTCGGTGTCGTTCTTGCCGGCCAGAATGTCGGCGCGCAGGCTGGTCAGCCGGTTTTTGGTCAGGCCGATCTCCCCGGAAAGATTGAGCACCTGGTCGAGGCGGCTGGTGTCGACGCGGATGGTCGGGTCACGGCTGCGATCTTCGCTGCGCCGGCCGCCTGCTGCGGCTCCCGTGGCCGCTCCCGGCCGGTCTTCAGGGCGGCGGCCGGCCGGCGTGGCGGCCTTGGTGGTTTCGGCAACTTCGGCGGCACTGATGTGCTGCCCGTTCAGGGCGGGACTGGCGATTGTCGGAGGACCGGCGTGGGTGGGCACGGGAGCGGCGATGGGGGTGGATGGGCCGGAGAGGGCGGCGCACGGCGACGGCTGGTCCGCTTCGCCGGCTGTCGCCGCTAGCGCTGGCGGAGCCGCCGGTGCGTCGGGCGCCGCGGCCGGCAACGGCGGCTGGGGGGGGTCGGCAAGGGCACAGTTCAGCGCGCCAAGTAGCGCCGGCGACGCTGAACGCGGCTGCAGCGCTTGTTCGAGGTCGCCGAACATGTTGCGCACGCCTTGCGTGGCGGCCATGATGGTGTCCATCAGCTGGGCGGTGAGCGGCAGTTCGCTGTGGCGCAAGCGGTCGAAAAGGTTTTCGGTCAGGTGGCAGAGCGTGACCAGCGCCTCCGCGTTGAGAAATCCGGCACCGCCCTTGATGGTGTGGAAGCCACGGAAAATGTCATTGAGCAGCCGGTGGTCGTCGGGCATCCGCTCGAGATCCACCAGCTTGTTGTCTACGCCGGAAAGCAGGTCGCCGGCTTCCTGCAAGAAATCCGCCAGCAAATCTTCCATACCGCCGAAATCGCTCATGTTTGTTCCTTGGAAATCCAGGCTGTCGTACGAGCCGCCCAAGCGCTCCCTACGTGATCGTTCAACCAGTCGCGCATGACGCTCAGCGTCTCGATCGAGAGCACCGCCGAGCCGCTGCCGATTTTTTGCCGAAGATTGACCACCTTGTCGATGAAGTCGTCGTGTTCGGCCTTCTGCGCGGCGGCTTGCGCATAGCAATGCCGGGTCATCAAGCACGCTTCCGTGGCGAAGCGGCTTCTCGTATAGCCGATCAGTTGATCGATGAGTCGGTCGATGATCGTCGCGCAGACATCCATTTCTTCGCCGGCGATGACGGCGGCGGCCAGCTGGTCGACCAGGTCGAACAGTTTCCGGTGATCGCCGTCGGTCTGGTCGTGGCGGAGGATCGGGTTCTTGTCCTTCGTTAGCCGGCTCATGGCTTTTCTTTCTCGTCAAGAAGGGGAAGTGGCGGCGCCGGGCGATCAGCGATCGAGCAGCGGGCGCAAGGTGTCGGCCAAGGCATCGGCGGAAAACTTGGCGACGTAGGCGTCTACGCCGACCGACTTGCCCATGGCGCGGTTGGCGTCGGAGGAGAGGGATGAATGCATGACGACCGGGATGCCGGTGAAGCGGGCATCGCCCTTGATGTTCTTGGTCAGCACGTAGCCGTCCATTTCGGGCATTTCGGCATCGACCAGGATGAGATTCAGTTCGTCGTGCAGCGCGGCGCCGGTTTGCTGCGCGTGCGCGGCGATGGCTTGCAGGCGACCCCAGGCTTCGGCGCCGTTGGTCGCGTGCTTGTGCTTGACGTCGAGCAGGTCGAGGACTTCGGCGATTTTCTTGCGCGCGACCAGTGAATCGTCGGCAAAAAAGACGTTGGCGTTGCTGCGCCGGACCGGCGCGAGATCGACAATGATCGCCTCGCCAAAGGCGTTGGCGAGGATCTGTTCGACATCGAGGATCGAAACGAGGCGGCCGTATTCGAGTTCGATGACTGCTGTAATCAGGCCGTGATTGGCGGCCAGCACGGTTTCCGGGGCTTTGACGCGCTCCCAGTCGACGCGGATGATGCGGTCGACTTCATGCACCAGAAAGCCGATCGTGCGCTGCGAGAATTCGGCGACCATCATGGCGCCGCCGCGCTCCGCCAGCGGCCTGTCGAGTTGCAGGAAGGCGGCTAGCGAGAGCACGGGGATGACGTTGCCGCGTAGCGAAACCAAGCCTTCGACGCCGTGCGGCATGTTCGGCGTTTTGGTGATGTGCGGCGTGCGGCCCACTTCACGCACCTTGAAGACGTTGATGCCGAAGGTCTCGCACGTGCCGAGCGAGAACAGCAGGATTTCCATCTGGTTGGAACCGGCGAGCCGGGTACGGGCATCGACGGTTTGCAGGAGCGTGTTGTTTTCGGCCATGTTCATACCCTTCTCGAGTCAGGGGCGAGCCTTGCTTTGCGCGCCGAGGCGCCGCGTCAACGCTTCGGATAGTTTCTGCGGCTCGAATTTGGGAACGTATTCGTCGACGCCGACCGAGAGACCGAGCGACTGGTTGGAGCTGCCCGACAGGGAGGAGTGCATGATTACCGGGATGCCGTTGAAGCGCGGATCGTTCTTGATTTTCTTGGTCAGGAGATAACCGTCCATTTCGGGCATTTCGATGTCGGTGAGCACCAGGCTGATCATTTCGTGCGCCGCTTTGCCGTAAGCGGCCGCGTGTCGGGCGGCTTTGTCGAGCGCTTCCCAGGCGCTGCGGCCGTTGATCGAGGCGATGTACCTGATTCCCATGGCGTTCAGCGTGCGCTCGATCTGTTTGCGCGCGACCACCGAGTCGTCGGCGAAGTAAACCGTGCAATCCGGCAGGTTGGCCGGGACGATGCTGCGGAACGACAATTCGTTGTCGTCGTAACGAGTGGTTTCGGCGAGCACCTTTTCGACGTCCATCATCATGACGAGGCGCTCGTCCGCGAGTTCGGTGACGGCAGTGACCAGGCCGCCCATCTCGGCGGTCAGCATGTCGGGCGGGACGCGCATCATGCTCCAGTCGAGGCGCAGGATGGTATCGACGCCCTCGACCAGAAAGCCCTGGGTGTGGCCGTTGTATTCGGTGACGATCATGATTTCGCGCGGGCTGGCGCTCTGCACGCCGGCATAGGCGGCGAGGTCGACTACCGGGACCAGCGCTCCGCGCAGGCTGACCATGCCCTGGACGGCTTCCGGCATGTCCGGCGCGGCGGTTACCGGCGGCGTACGCATCACTTCGCGGACCTTGAAGACGTTGATGCCGAAGGTTTCGCAGCGGCCGGTGCGTTGATCGGTGCCGAGCGTGAAGAGCAATATCTCCAGCTTGTTGTTGCCGGCGAGCTTGGTCCGTCCGTCGATGGATTCCAGCAGTGCGGTCATGCGCGTTTCCTTCCAGGTGGTGATCGGGAAGTGCCGACGGTGCTGAACGTCTGCTGATCGCTGGCGTCCTGCGCTACGGTTTCATTTGTATTGAATATATCAATTTTATCATTTTATGGCAATGGTTTTTCCAGGCGTCATCAAACGGACTCGGGTTTGAAGCCTGCTCGGGAATGCAGGCCAGGGGCACTCAGGGGAGGGCGGCAACGCCTTATTCCCGTCGCCTGCGGAAAGGCGGTCTGGGGGCGGGGGAGATGCTCGCCGTGCTGTGCGTGTGGCAAGCGCCGAAGGGCGCCGTGGCGGCGCCCCTGGCAATCAGGGTTTCAGCAGTTCGATCAGCTCGCACTGCGCGCAGCGCGGTTGGCTGCGCGAGTTCCGGTGCGGGTGGTACTTGCCGTTGGCATCCATGTTCCAGGCTTGCTGATTGTCGGAGAGGTAGGTGCGCAGCCCCTCGGCGATGACCCGGCGCTTCAGCTTGTGGTCGAGCACCGGGAAGGCCAGCTCGATGCGGCGGAAGAAGTTGCGGTCCATCCAGTCGGCGCTCGAGAGATAGACGTTTTCTTCGCCACCGGCGTAGAAGTAGAAAATCCGGTGGTGTTCGAGCAGGCGGCCGATCACCGAGTGCACGCGGATGTTCTCCGACAGTCCGGCAATTCCCGGCCGCAGGGCGCAGACGCCGCGCACGATGAGGTCGATCTTGACGCCGGCCTGCGAGGCTTCGTAGAGCGCGGCGATGGTTTCCGGCTCGAGCAGCGAGTTCATCTTGGCGATGATGCGCGAACGTTTTCCGGCGCGCGCCGCTTCCGCTTCCTTGCGGATACCGGTCAGGATGTTCTGCTGCAGCGAAAAGGGCGCCTGCCAGAGGTGCTTCAGCGTCTGCGCGCGACCGAGGCCGGTGAGCTGCTTGAAGACCTCGTTGACGTCCGAGCCGATATCTTCGTTGCAGGTGAGCAGGCCGAAGTCGGTGTACAGGCGGGCGGTGCGCGGATGGTAGTTGCCGGTGCCGAGGTGGATGTAGCGGCGCAGGACGCTGCCCTTGTTGCCTTCCTCGCGGCGCACGATCATCAGCATCTTGGCGTGCGTCTTGTAGCCGACGACGCCATAGACCACGTGCGCGCCGACCTCCTCGAGCTTGGTCGCCCAGCCGATGTTGGCTTCCTCGTCGAAGCGCGCCATCAGTTCGACGATCACCGTCACTTCCTTGCCGTTCTGCGCGGCGCGCAGCAGCGATTGCATCAGTACCGAATCCGTCCCGGTGCGATAGACCGTCATCTTGATGGCGACCACCTGCGGGTCGTTGGCCGCCTGGTCGAGCAGTTCGATGACCGGCGTAAAGCTCTGGTAGGGGTGGTGCAGCAGGATGTCGCCGGCGCGCACGCTGTCGAAAATGTTGTGCGATTTCTGCAGCGCTTTCGGCGTGCCGGGCCGGAACGGCTTGAACTTGAGATCGTCGCGCAGCACCCAGTCGGGCACTTGCATCAGGCGGACCAGATTGACCGGGCCGGCGACGCGATAGAGGTCGCTCTCGTGGAGGGCGAATTGCGAGAGGAGGAATTCGGTCATCGCCTCCGAGCAGTTGTCGGCCACTTCGAGCCGTACGCCGTCGCCGAAGTGGCGTTGCGGCAATTCGCCCTGGATCTTGGTGCGCAGGTTCTTGACCTCTTCCTCATCGACGAAGAGGTCGCTGTTGCGCGTGACGCGGAACTGGTAGCAGCCGAGCACGTTCATGCCGGAGAAGAGCTCGCCGACGAAACCGTGCAGGATCGACGACAGAAAGACGAAGCCGTATTCATAGTCGCACAGCTCACGCGGCAGGCGGATGACGCGCGGCAGAACGCGCGGCGCCTGCACGATGGCGGCGCCGGAGCTGCGCCCGAAGGCGTCCTTGCCTTCGAGTTCGACGGCGAAGTTGAGGCTCTTGTTGAGCACGCGCGGGAAAGGGTGCGACGGGTCGAGCCCGATCGGCGTCAGTACCGGGATGACTTCGCGGAAGAAATAGGCGCTGATCCATTCGCGCTGCGCATCGGTCCAATCGGCCCGGCGCAGGAAGTGGATGCCTTCGGCGGCAAGCTGCGGCAGGATGTCGTTGTTGAACAGCGCGTACTGTTCCTCGACCATGGCGTGCGCCTCGGCGCTGACTAGGTTGAACACCTCGCGCGCGGTCATGCCGTCGGTGGTGATCGATACCGAATTGAGCTTGATCTGTTCCTTGAGCCCGGCGACGCGAATCTCGAAAAATTCGTCGAGATTGCTGGAAACGATGCACAAGAAGCGCAAGCGTTCGAGCAAGGGCGTATGCGAATTTCTGGCCTGCGAAAGAACCCGCCGGTTGAAGGCGAGCAGGCCGAGCTCTCGATTCAGGAAGTGTTCCGGCGGGAAGCGGGACGGGTCTTGGTGCAGCTGGCTTGAGCGAGGGTTCATGTTTCAATTGAATCAGGATTGAATGTACGGCGCAAGGCTGTGATTGTGTTACGAAAATATTACGCCGATATGACTGCTCGCTAATCCAGTATTGGCGCGGGTTGCGGTGTTAGAATGCGGAAAAAATATTCGCCGCAGGGCTGGGAACGCATGGGTTACGAACTGATTGCCGCAGTGGACCTTGGCTCCAACAGTTTCCGCCTCCAGGTCGGGCGCGTACTGGACGACCAGATCTACCCCCTCGATTCGCTCAAGGAGCCGGTGCGTCTGGCGTCCGGGCTGAGCAGCGACAAATTGCTCGACGCCGCCTCGCAACAGCGGGCGATCGACGCCTTGCGCCGTTTCGGCGAGCGCTTGCGCGGCTTTCAGCCCGATGCCGTGCGCGCGGTGGCGACCAACGCCCTGCGCGTGGCCAAGAACGCCGCCGAGTTTCTGCCGCAGGCCGAGGCGGCGCTCGGCTTCCCGATCGAAATCATCGGCGGTCGCGAAGAGGCGCGCCTGATCTACATCGGTGCGGCGCACTCGCTGCCGCTGGCCAGCCACAAGCGGCTGGTCGTCGATATCGGCGGCGGCTCGACCGAGTTCATCATCGGCAAGAAGGTAACGCCGCAGCTGATGGAGTCGCTGTACATGGGCTGCGTCAGCTATACGCTGCGCTTCTTCCCGGACGGCAAGGTGGACAAGAAACGCTTCCGCGACGCTGAAGTCGCCGCGGCGCGCGAAATCGAAACGATCGCCAACGATTACCTGCGCTTCGGCTGGCGCGAGGCGATCGGCTCGTCGGGCTCGGCGCGCGCCATTGCCGACCTCCTCGAACTGAACGATCTGAACCCGGATGGCGTTGCCGGCATCACGCGGCAAGGCCTGGAAACGCTGCGCGCGATGATGATCCGCGCCGGCTCGGCCGAGGCGATGAACCTCGACGGCCTGCGCACCGATCGACTGCCGGTGTTGCCCGGCGGCATCGCGATCATGTGCGCGGTTTTTTCCGGACTGGGCGTCGAGCACATGAGCTATGCCGACGGCGCCCTGCGTCTGGGCGTGCTTTATGATCTGCTCGGACGCTTCCACCATCACGACATGCGCGACGCGACGGTGCTGCAATTCATGCGCCGCTACCAGGTGGACGGGCGGCAGGTCGAGCGCGTGGAAAGCACGGCGCTGAGTCTGCTCGGCCAGTTGATCGAGATCGACGCACCGGAGCACGAAAACGACGTGCGCTTCCTGAAGTGGGCGGTTTCCCTGCACGAAGTCGGGATTTCGGTCGCCCACAACAGCTATCACAAGCACGGCGCCTATATCCTGAATTTTGCCGACATGCCGGGTTTTTCCAAGAAGGATCAGGCCCGTCTCGCTTTGCTGGTGCTCGGCCAGCGCGGCAAGCTGGAAAAACTGACCGCCATGCCGCAGAGCGAGGCGACCTGGCGCCTGATCTTCTGTCTGCGCCTGGCCGCCGTGCTGCATCGCTCGCGCGACGATCACGCCTTGCCGGCCTTCTGCGTCAAGCACGGCGCCAGCGGTTATCAGTTCGAGCTGCCCGCCGAGTGGCTGGCCGCCAATCCACTGAGTGCCGCTGTGCTGGCCGACGAAACGGTGGCCTGGCAGCGCATCGGCTCCGGCTTGCGCATCAAGCGCCGGACGGCGCCGACGACGGTCGAGTAGGGAAGCCGGGGCAGCCATGGGCAGTGCGACGATCGCGACCGTTCAGCAGGAAGGCGCGCTCATCGCACGGCTCTCCGGCGAATGGACGCTCGCCCGGCTGCCGCCGCCGATTGCCGGGGTCGAAACGCAGTTGCGCGACCTTTCGGCGCGCGCTGCCAACTGGAATCTCGAAGGCATCGAACGCCTCGACAGTGTCGGCGCGATCCTGCTCTGGCGCGCTTGGGGGCGGCAATGGCCGGCGTCGCTGGCGGTCACGCCGGCACATCGGCACGTCCTCGAGCGCGCGGCCGGCATCGTCGCGCGCGATGGCTCGGGCGGCGTCGCCGAGCGTTTTCCCGGTATCCGCCTGATCGGCCGGATAGCGCTCACGGCGCTCAAGGACCTGCTCGGCATCATCGCCCTGATCGGCCAGGTGGTGCTCGACGTCACATACCTCTTTTCCCATCCGCGCGATATTCCGTGGCGCGAGTTTTCCGCCAATCTCTACAAGAGCGGGGCGCAGGCGCTGCCGGTGACGGCGCTGGTCGGCTTCCTGATCGGCGTCGTTCTCTCCTATCTTTCGTCCCTGCAGCTCAAAGCCTTCGGCGCCGACATCTACATCGTCAATCTGCTCGGCGTCAGCATCGTGCGTGAACTCGGGCCGGTGCTTGTCGCCGTCCTGGTCGCCGGGCGTTCCGGTTCGGCGATGACGGCGCAGATCGGCGTCATGCGCGTCACCGAGGAAATCGACGCGCTGGCGACGATGGGCGTGTCGCGCACGCTGCGCCTGGTCCTGCCCAAGGTTGCGGCACTGGCCGTGGCGATGCCGCTGCTCGTCGTCTGGTGCTCGGCGGCAGGCATCATCGGCGGCATGGTTTCGGCAAACGTGCAGATGGATCTCGCCTACGGTTTCTTCATCGACACGCTGCCCAAGGTCGTGCCGGTCGCCAACGTCTGGATCGGCATGGGCAAGGGCTTCGTCTTCGGCGTCATGATCGCGCTCGGCGCCTGCCACTTCGGCCTCAAGGTGCGGCCGAACACAGAAAGCCTGTCGGCCAAGACGACGACTTCGGTGGTCACTTCGATCACCGTGGTGATCCTGATCGACGCCGTGTTCGCCATCCTGACGCGCAACGTGGGCTTGCCGGGATGAGCGCCAGTCTACGTCCGCCGGCGATCGAGATTCGCGGCGTGTGGACGCGCTACGGCGATGCCCTGATTCATCGCGACATCGATCTCGTCGTCGAAGCCGGGCAGATGCTCGGCCTGGTCGGCGGTTCCGGCAGCGGCAAAACGACGCTGCTGCGCGAGATCGTCGGCCTGCTGGTGCCGAACCGGGGAACGGTCAAGGTCTTCGGCCATGCCGTGCTCGATCCCGATCCGCTGGTGCGACGCAGCGTGCGCCGGCGTTTCGGCATGCTCTTCCAGCAGGGCGCCCTGTTTTCGGCGCTCTCCGTTTATGACAATATTGCCTTTCCGCTGCGCGAACTGCGCCTGCTCGACGAGGACATGATCCGCGATCTCGTCGTGCTCAAGCTCGGCATGGTCGAGCTCGAACCGCAGCACGGGCGGCTGATGCCGGCCGAGCTGTCGGGCGGCATGATCAAGCGCGTGGCGCTGGCGCGCGCCTTGTCGCTGGAACCCGAACTGCTGGTGCTCGACGAACCGACCGCCGGCCTCGATCCGGACCGTGGCGAGAACTTCGTCAAACTGATCAGGATGCTGCAAAAGGAGCTTGGCTTTACCGTCGTCATGGTGACGCACGATCTCGATACCCTGGCCGGCCTGGCGACGCAAGTGGCCGTGCTCGCCGATCAGCGTATCGTCGCCTGTGGTACGCCGGCCGAGGTGGTCGCCGTCGATCATCCTTTCATCCGCAATTTTTTCTGCTCCGAGCGCACGGCGACGGCGATGCAGAAAGGAGCACGCTAAGCATGGAAAATCGCTCACACGCCCTGATCGCCGGTCTGTTTACCCTGTTGCTCGGACTGGCGGCGGTCGCTTCGGTCTGGTGGTTCGGCGGCAAGCGCGAGGCCAGCAAGGACTATGTCGTCGTCACCAAGCAGAACGTCACCGGCCTGAGTCCGCAGGCGCAGGTGCGCTATCGCGGCATCGGTGTCGGCAAGGTCCTGTCGATCGGTCTCGACCCGAAGGACGCGCGCAACATCCTGATCCGCATCAGCGTCAACGAGGCAGTGCCGGTGACGCGCGGCACCACCGCCAAGATCGGCTATCAGGGCATTACCGGCATCGGGCACATCCTGCTCGAGGAAACCGGGCGCGACAGCACGCCGCTGCAGAGCGACGATGACGAGCTTCCCCGCATCGCCATGCAGCAGTCGCTGATCGAGGAACTCTCCGAGGTCGGCGGCGAAACGCTGCGCAGTGCGCGGGATTTCCTGACCAGCGCCAACCAGCTGCTGGGTGCCGACAACCAGCAACGCATCGCGAAAACGCTGGCCAATCTCGAAGCGACGACCGCTAACGCGCAGGAGGCGATGGGTCAGTTGCGGCAGTTACTGACGCCGGAAAACATTCGCCTGATGAATTCGACGCTGCGCCGCGCCGACCATACGGCGGGCGAGGCCGGCCCCTTCTTCGCCGAAGCGCGCGGGCTGGTGGCCCGCCTGCAGGCGGCGAGCGACAAGTTCGAGGCCGCCCTCGGCGACCCGGCAACCGGCGGCGCCGGGTCGCTGGCGCCACGTCTCAACGAGTTGAGCGCCGAGCTGTCGGTCAATTCCCGCCAGCTCAACCGCGTTCTGCAACAGCTCGAACAATCGCCGCAGAGCCTGATTTTCGGCGCGCCGCAGCCCGCGCCGGGGCCGGGCGAGGCCGGATTCGTGACGCCGGCGGCTGCCGTAAACTCGAAAGGGCAACGATGAAACGACGATGCGTATTGCTTGCCGCGCTGCTGCTTTCCGCCTGTGCCGGCAACGGCCGCAGCACGCCGCTGCCGGATATTTACGATTTTGGCCAGCCGGCGGCGCGGCTCTCGGCCGATGAGGCGTGGTCGCGGCTGGCGCTTGAAATCAAGGCGCCGACCTGGTTCGACTCGCCGGGCATCGCCTATCGCCTGGCCTACGAGGACCCGCTCAAGCTGCGCGATTACACCGGCAGCCGCTGGGCCGGCGCGCCGGCGCAACTGCTCGGCCAGCGCTTGCGGCAACAGCTCGGCGTCGCCGGCGCGACCGGCAACGTGGCGGTCGATTGTCTGCTGCGCGTCGATCTGCAGGAGTTTTCGCAGATCTTCGACGCGCCGCAACAGAGCCGTGGCGTCCTGCACGGCAGCCTGAGCGTGCTCGATGGAAAACGCCACGTCATCGCCGAACGGGCGGTCGCCATCGAACAGGCGGCGCCCGGTGCCGACGCGCGGGGCGGCGTCGTCGCGCTGGTTGCGGCGAGCGACGAGCTGGGGCGGCAGATCGGCAGCTGGCTGCGCGACCTCGACCGGAGCGGCGGCCTCAAGATGTGCCGGCCGAGCGGTACGACCACCGTCAGACAATGAAACCAGGAGCGCGCGCGATGAGCACAGCGAACATCTACGCCAACGGCCTCGACAAGAACGAGGCGAATTACACGCCGCTGACCCCGCTCACTTTCATCGAGCGCTCGGCCTACATCTACCCCAACCGTACCGCCGTGATCCACGGCGAGCGTCGCTACACCTGGCTGCAGACCTTCACGCGCGCGCGCCGCCTGGCGTCGGCGCTGGTCGAGTTGGGCATCGGCAAGGGCGATACCGTCGCCGTCATGCTCAACAACACGCCGGAGATGTACGAGTGCCATTTCGGCGTTCCGGTCACCGGCGCGGTGCTCAACACGCTCAATACGCGGCTCGACGCCGAGGCGGTCGCCTTCATGCTCGAGCATGCCGAAGCCAGGCTGCTGATCGCCGACCGCGAGTATTCGCCAATCGTCAAGAAAGCGCTCGCCGCGCTCGGGCGGACGCTACCCGTGATCGACGTCGACGATCCCGAATACAGCGGGCCCGGCGAGCGCCTCGGTACGCTTGAATACGAAAGCTTCATCGCCGGCGGCGATCCCGATTTCCCCTGGGTCGGCCCGGCCGACGAGTGGGACGCTATTTCGCTCAATTACACCTCGGGCACCACCGGCAATCCGAAGGGCGTTGTCTATCACCACCGCGGCGCCTACCTCAACGCGCTGTCCAACATCGTCAGCTGGGGCATGCCGCCGCACGCGGTCTATCTGTGGACCCTGCCGATGTTCCACTGCAACGGCTGGTGCTTCGCGTGGACGATGGCGGCCAATAGCGGGACCAACGTCTGCCTGCGCCGCGTCGACGCGAAGCTGATTTTCGACGCGATTCGCGCGCACAAGGTCAGCCACTATTGCGGCGCACCGATCGTCCATAGCCTGCTCGCCAACGCCCCGGCCGCCTGGCGCGAAGGCATAGAACACAAGCTCTCCGGGCTGGTCGCGGCGGCGCCGCCACCGGCCGCGGTGATCGAGGGGATGGCGCGGATCGGCGTCGACCTGACACACGTCTATGGCCTGACCGAGACCTACGGGCCGGCGGCCGTTTGCGCCAAGCACGGCGAGTGGGACGAACTGCCGCTCGAGGAGCAGGTCGCGAAGAACGGCCGGCAGGGCGTGCGCTACCACGCGCAGGAGGCAATCACCGTGATCGACCCGGTGAACATGATGCCGGTGCCGTGGGACAACGAGACGATGGGCGAGGTCATGTTCCGCGGCAATCTCGTGATGAAGGGCTATCTCAAGAACCCGAAAGCAACCGCTGAAGCCTTCGCCGGCGGCTACTACCACACCGGCGATCTCGCCGTGATGCAGCCCGACGGCTACGTGAAAATCAAGGATCGCTCGAAGGACGTGATCATTTCGGGCGGCGAAAACATCTCGTCGATCGAGGTCGAGGACGTTCTCTACAAGCACCCGGCGGTGATGGCCGCCGCCGTCGTGGCGACGCCCGACGAGAAGTGGGGCGAGGTGCCCTGCGCGTTCATCGAGCTGCGCGACGATGTGACGGCCGGCGAGCAGGAAATCATCGATTTCTGCCGCGAGCGCATGGCGCGCTACAAGGTGCCCAAGCGCGTGATTTTCGGCCCGCTGCCGAAAACCTCGACCGGCAAGATCCAGAAATTCATCCTGCGCGAGCAGGCGAAATCCACGAATGCCATTGAGTAATATTGAGCAGATAAGCCATTGCGCCAATCCAGGAGAGACGATGAACGCCATTACCGAACTTGAACCCTATGTGCTGCGTGCCGACTGTGGCGGCGTCGCGACGCTGACGCTCAACCGGCCGAGCCAGTTCAACTCGCTGTCGAGCGCCATGCTGGGCGCGCTGCAGGCCGAGCTCGATGCGATCGCCGCCGATCCGGCGCTGCGCGTCGTCGTCATCGCCGGCGCCGGCAAGGCCTTCTGCGCCGGGCACGACCTCAAGGAAATGCGCGCCAACTACAGCAAGGCTTTCATGCAGGCGCTGTTCAAGCAGGCCGGCAAGCTCATGCTGACGATCACCCAGATGCCGCAGCCGGTGATCGCCCGCATCCACGGCATCGCCACGGCGGCGGGTTGCCAGCTCGTCTCGTCGTGCGATCTGGCGGTGGCGGCCGAGGTGGCGTGCTTCGCCACCTCGGGCATCAACGTCGGCCTGTTCTGCGCGACGCCGGGCGTCGGCCTATCGCGCAACATCGGCCGCAAGCAGGCGCTCGAGATGCTGCTCACCGGCGACTTCATCGACGCGCAGACGGCGCTGCAGCAGGGCCTGGTCAATCGCGTCGTACCCGGCGAGGCGCTTGACGCCGAAGTCGACAAGCTCGCGCAGGCTATCCTCGCCAAGTCCCCGGTGGCGGTCGGCATGGGCAAGCAGATGTTCTACAAGCAGCTCGAAATGGGGCTCGATGCGGCCTACCAGTACGCCGCCGAAGTGATGGCCTGCAACATGATGACGGAGGACGCCGCCGAGGGAATCGATGCCTTCATCGGCAAGCGCAAGGCGGAGTGGAAGGGCCGCTAGGCGCGCTCAGCAGGAGGTTGGGTTGGAAAGCGGGCTGGCGAGCGGAATACTGTGATCCGCCAGCCCGGTCGTCGCGGGGCGCAGGAAAAGCTCGGCGAAGGTTTTGTCGGCCAGCGCCGGGCTGAACAGGTAGCCCTGCGCCGTGTCGCAATCCAAACGGTGCAGGCGCTCCAGCTGGTTCCCGTTTTCCACGCCCTCGGCGACGATCTGCATGCCGAGCGCCTTGGCCATGGCGATGATGGCGGCGACGATCGGTTCGCCGTCGCCGCGCCCGCTTTCGATTTCCTTGATGAAGCCGCGATCGATTTTCAGGGTGTCGAAGGGCAGCTGTTTCAGGTACGAGAGCGACGAGTAGCCGGTGCCGAAATCGTCGAGGGCGAGCTTGACCCCGGCAGCGGCCAGTTGGCGCAGTTCGTTCAACGACTCCTCGTTGCTGCCGAGAAAAACTGATTCGGTGATTTCGACTTCGAGCAGCGGCGGCGGCAGGCCGGCCGCCGCCATTTTCTCCAGCAGGCGTTGCGCCAGCCCCGGCGCCCATAGCTGGCGCGGCGAAATATTGATTGCCAGGCGCGGCAGCATGAGTCCCGCCTGCCGCCATTCCGCGAGTTGGGCGATCGCCCGGTCGATTACCCAGTCGCCGATCGGCAAAATCAGGCCGGTGTCCTCGGCGACCGGAATGAACTGGTCGGGTGGGACGAACTGCCCCTGGTCGTTTTGCCAGCGCAGCAAGGCCTCGCAGCCGACCAGGCAGCGGCTGGCGATATCGACCTGCGGTTGCAGAAAGAGCTGCAACTGCTTCTTTTCGATGGCGTGGCGCAGCCCGGCTTCGATCTGCATGCGGCGCTGGATGGCTTCGTTCATCTGGAAGGTGTAGAAGCGCAGGCCGTTGCCGCCGGCGGCCTTGGCCTGGTACATCGCCGTGTCGGCGTTGCGCAGCAGAATCTCCGGTGTCAGTCCGTCGTCCGGGTAGAAGGTGATGCCGATACTCGCGGTGACGCAGAGGATATTGGCGTCGACTTCGACGGTTTGCGCCATCGCCTTGAGAATCTTCTCCGCGGTCGCGTGCGCCTGAACGGCGTCGGTGATGCCCGGCAGCACGATGATGAATTCGTCGCCGCCTTGGCGGACGATGATGTCCGATTCGCGGACGTTTTCCCTGAGGCGCTGCGCCAGTACGGTCAGCAGGCGGTCGCCAACTTCGTGGCCGAGCGAATCGTTGATGTCCTTGAAGCGGTCGACGTCCATGAAGAGCACGGCCACCGCTTGCCCGGCGCGCTTCGACTGGGCCATCGCGCGCGGCAGGCAGTCGGCCAGCAACAGTCGATTGGCCAGTCCGGTGAGCTGGTCGTGATGGGCGAGAAAGCGAACCTGTTCCTCGCTTTCCTTGCGCTGCGTGATGTCCGAGACCGAGCCGGCCATCAGGTAGGCCACCCCGCGCCGGTTGCGCAAGGCCAGGCCGCGCGAGGCGAGCCAGCGGTATTCGCCGTTGCTGGCGCGGACCCGGTATTCGCAATAGAAATACGGCGTTTCGCCCTTCAGATGCCTGGCGACGGTGCGGTTGTAGTGGGCGCCGTCGTCGGGGTGAACCAGTTCGAGCCAGGCATGGGTGTCGGGGATGAAGTTTTCGGTGTAGCCGAGCAGCCCGAGCAGGCGCTGGCCGACGTTGAGCTCCTTGGTGACCGGGTACCACGACCAGAGACCGTCTTGCGCCTCGCGCATCGCGAGATCGTGGGCACGGAAGGTCGCGTAGAGATGGCGCAGTTCGACGATCGCCGGCGCGATGGCGGCGATCAACAGCGTCGCCGCCGCGAGCTCGGCGGTTTTCGACGAAAAGACCAGTCCGCTGATCGCAAGGACAGCCGCGGCCGAGGTCAATACGCCGAAGCAGCGGCGCCGGTTGCGGGATGAGCGGAGGCAGGGGATGTTTATTACCATGATCGTAGTCAAACCGTATTCGCCAGGGAGGTCAAGCCCTTGCCGCCGGGCGGCTTGCCGGTTTCCGGGGCGTTTGTCCCGTTTGCTCCGTTGTTTGTTCTATCGGCGCGAACCATTTCCGTCATTGCCGGGTCAGAGCAGGTCGCCTTCAGGCCGCAGGATACAACGAGCGGCGTCCTTCAATTCAATTTTGGTATCCCTCATGAAATTTGTTTTCCGAATCTTCTTCAAAACCCTGCGCATCGTCATCGGCCCCTTGCTGCTGCTCTGGGAAATGCTCACCCGGCCGAAAGGCGTCGCGCGCCAGCCGGATTTGCAGGAAAAGGTCGATCGGCAGTGCCGGGACATCGTCCTCTACCAGTACAAGACGTGCCCGTTCTGCATCAAGGTGCGGCAGGAAATGCGCCGTCTGGCGCTGTGCGTCGAACGGCTCGACGCGCAGCGCGACGGCAGCCATCGCGAGGCGCTGCTGCAGGGCGGCGGGCAGGCCAAGGTGCCGTGCCTGAAAATCACCGACTCGGCCGGCAACAGCCAGTGGATGTACGAATCCGGCGAGATCATCGCCTACCTGCGCAGACGATTCGCCGCCGCCTGACGTAAAAAAGCCGACCACTTCTGGTCGGGCTTTTCCGTGTTTTCCCCGCGAATTACTGCTTGCCGTATGGTAACTGGATATTCTTGCTGTTATTCTGCCTCGAACCAGTTTGTCATCAGCTCAGGGGGTGGATCGTGTTCCTGGATTTCTTGTTCGGTAAAAAAAAGCAGCAAGACCCGGCGCCGTCGGCGCCTCAGCCGGCTCCAGTTCAGTCGAAACCGGCGACGGCGACGGCGCCGGGAACGAATATCGCCTACAGCGCCGACCTCGTGTCACATCTGGAAGCCGATCATCAGAAGCTGCTGCAAATTTTTACGGCAATCGGCAGCGCCTTCAATGCGGGCGATCTCGCGACCACCGTTCAGTACCTGGATGATTTTCGTGGCGCGATACAGTCCCACTTGCTGACCGAAAACGTGCGTTTGTATATCTATCTGGAACATGCCCTGGCGCAGGATGCCGATAGCCACGCGCTGATTCACGAGTTCCGCCTCGAGATGGATGGTATCGGCAAAGCCGTGCTGGCCTTCCTCGGGAAATACCGGCAGATGGAGACACAGGCCAATCTGGCGGAGTCGTTTGGCAGTGATCTGAACGCGGTCGGCAAGGTTCTCGCTGAGCGTATCCGGCGCGAGGAGTCCACGCTCTACCCGCTTTACCTGCCGGCTTACTAAACGGCAGGCCCTCTGGTCCGCTCAGTTCACCAGCATCCAGTCGCCGTTTCTGATTTTCAGAGCAATAGGGGGCAGACCCGGGGCAGGCCCCTATTGTTGCCAATTCGGATGTATCCGCACAAGAACCTGAAGCAAATAGGACATGGTGCTCACCTTCAAATCAGGCCTCTGTTTCACCTGCTGAGCGCCAGGTCCCACGGCGCCGTTTCGCCGGCAAACCGGGCCACCAGGAAATCCACCAACAGGCGCAGGGCCAGTGGTTGGTGCTGGCGTGACAGATAGATGGCATGGATACCCAGCACGTCCGGTTCGTGATCTGGCAGCAGGTGTACCAAACGGCCGGCGCGCAGGTCATCCCCCAAATAGTAGGTTGGCAGTATGCCGATGCCGGCGCCGGATAGCGCCGCCCGGCGCAGGACAGCGGTCTCGTTGGTGTGGAAGCTCCAATTGACCGGCACGGTGATCGTTTCGCCGTTCCGCGTCAGGTGGTATTGCTTGCCAATGCCGAAAGCGTGCGCGATGCAGCGGTGCTGGCGCAAGTCATCTGCTGTGTGCGGCAGGCCGTGCCGTTCCAGATAGTCCGGGGAGGCGCACAGCATCGAGCGGCAACGCGCCAGTGGCCGCGTAATCATCGTCGGGTCCAGGTTGTTCGTGATGCGCACTGCCAGATCGACTCGCTCCACGACCAGATCGGTCGGTTTATCGCCCACCGAGAGCACGATTTCCACCTGCGGGTACTGCTGCTGAAAGTCGATCAGTGCTGCCGTCAGTTGCGCATCGGCAAAAGAGCTGGAAGTCGTCACCCGCAGTACCCCGGCCGGCTCGCGGCTGCGTTCTGCCGCGATGTAGCGGGCCTCCTCCGCGATGTCGAGCATTTGCCGGCAGGCGGGCAGTGCCGCCAGGCCGGCATCGGTGAGGCTGACCTTGCGGGTGGTCCGGTGCAGCAAGCGGGCATCGAACCAATCCTCCACAGCAGCGAGATAGCGGCTGACCATGGCGGTGGACATCTCGAGATGCTCGGCCGTCTGCGTCAGGCTGCCACGATCGGCCACTTCCACGAATACGCGCACTGCGGTCAGGCGATCCATTCCATCGATCCATGCAATAAATAATCAACTGATCTGAACTTTATCAACCATTTTGCAAAATATAAAGTTCGTTCTGCAGTGATTGCTTAACCATTCCTGGAGACCACCATGTCCTACACCCGCAAACTGACCCGCTTCATGTTCCCCGCCCTGATGACGCTGGGTGTTGTTGCATCTACCGGTGCCGGCGCACAAGTCGCAGCCCCTTTGATCATCAAGACTTACAACGCCGACGGCAACAGCTTTCACGTCAATGCCGTGGTCGTCAGCGGCAAGAGCGAAGCCCTTGTGATCGACAGTGGCTTCACCCGTGCCGACGCGCTGCGTGTTGCCGCCAATGTGCTCGATAGCGGCAAGACGCTGAAGGCCATTTTCATCAGCAATGCCGACCCCGACTTCTACTTTGGCGCCGAAGTGCTGAAGAGCATCTTCCCGCAGGCCCAGGTGCTGACCACGCCGGCCGTGCGTGAAAAGATCCAGGCCAAGCTGGCTGGCAAGGTCGCGTTCTGGGCGCCAAAGATGGGCGCCAACGCGCCGCAGAAGCCGATCGTGCCCGATCTGCTGCAAGGCACCACGCTGAGCGTCGATGGCGAGACCATCGAAGTGCGTGGCACCACCGGCGAGCTGGCCCATCGTCCCTACGTGTGGATTCCGTCGATCAAGACCGTCGCTGGCAATATCGCCATTTTCGGCAATTTGCACGTGTGGACCGCTGACACCCAGAAGGCGAGCGAACGCAAGGCCTGGTTCGCCCAACTCGACGAGATCGAAGCGCTCAAGCCCGTGACCGTCATACCCGGCCACATGGCTCCTGGCACCGCGCTGGATGCCAGTGCCATTCGCTACACCCGCGAATACCTGCAACGCTTCGACGTCGAAGCCGCCAAGGCCAAGTCCGCTGCCGAGCTGATCGATGCGATGAAGAAGGCCTATCCGCAAGCCGGCCCGGGCATCGCGCTCGATATCGGTGCAAAGGTCAACAAGGGCGAAATGCAGTGGTAATCCGCTGAATCGCCTCCCGCATCGCCCCCGAAAGGCGGTGCGGGAAACTGAACCTTGTATTTATCCATCCAGGCATTTTGACAAAACCGGAATCACGACCATGACGACCTTGCATTACATCTACGATCCGCTGTGCGGCTGGTGCTATGGTGCTGCGCCGTTGGTAAAAGCCGCCCGCGAAGTCCTCGACGTGCGTCCGCACGGTGGCGGCATGATGACCGGCGCCCACCGCCAGGCAGTAACGCCGAAACTGCGCGCCTACGTCAAACAGCACGACGAGCGGATCGCCCAACTGAGCGGACAGCATTTCGGTCGGGGCTATGTCGATGGCCTGTTGAATCAAACCGGCGTCGTGCTCGATTCCGAACCACCGACGGCAGCGATGCTGGCCGCCGAAACGATCGCCGGGCGAGGAGTCGACATGCTGGCGCAACTGCAGATTGCACATTATGTCGAGGGCCGCCCTGTTGCCGATCGCACTACCCTGATTGAAGTCGCCACGGCACTCGGCCTCGACTCAGCAGCCTTCGCCGAGGCGCTGGATCGCCTGTCTGGCGAGACTGTCCAGGCCCATATCAAGGAAACCCGGAAGTTGATGGCGAAAGTCGGCGCACAAGGCTTTCCCAGCTTTGTGCTCGAAACCGAGGGCGTCTTGCAGATCATCGACATCGCAGGCTACCTGGGCCATCCACAAGCCTTTCAGGACTGGCTGCGCAGGCAGTCCAAGCCGGCTCCAACCAGCACTGACGCCGGCGCCCTGGCTTGCGACATCAATGGCTGTGCCATCTGAATCAGGAGCGCCACATGAAAACCAATCTGCAGATCGTTGCCGACCACTATGCCGCATCGGCACGCCAGGATATTGCCGGCATGATGGCCGAGGTCTCGCCCGCGGTGGCCTGGACCGAGATGGCCGGCTTCCCCTACGCCGGCACCTGGATCGGTCCGGAGCAGGTCATCGCCAAGGTTTTCGCAGTACTTGGCAGCGAATGGGAGGACTACCGCTTTTCCCCCAGGTGCTCGCGCAAAAATTCGATGAAGCGTTGCGTCTTGGCCGGTAACAGGCGCGTCTCGGTCATTGCGTAGTCGGGGGTTGGCGGCCCCTCCCAAGCGGGAAGGATTCGACGCAAGCGCCCCTGCGCCACGTCTTCGGCAACGATTTCCTCGGGCAGGACAGTGATCCCCAGATCAAGGGTGGCCAGTCGCCGGATCAAGCCAACGCTATTGAGTTGAAAGCGGCCGCCGACCGCTACCTCAACCGACTCGTCCGCATTGTGCAGCGTCCATGTATTGGCCTTTGTCGCGCGGAATCCCAGACATTCGTGACGTGCCAAATCGCTGGGGTGGGCCGGTTCGCCTACCAAAATGGCCGATGACATCGCCTTGCGCCGGATGGAGCGCGGCGGCGTCACGCTGACCAGTACCAACCAGTTGATTGCAGAGCTTGCCGGTAGCTGGGCTACGCCCGAAGGCGGGCAGCTGATTCAGGTGTTGATGCCCTCCCTGCAAGCTTGAGAGTGGCTGCATCGGCGACATCATGTCGCCCGATGTAAAAAAGTCCGGCCGTTTCCGGCCGGGCTTGCATCAGCTTTGCAGCGATTGCCTGCCACATGGGAAAAAAATACGCCAGTAGCATTTTGTAGATCGCCATGTTGAAATGGGTGTAAATGGATGTAGTATTGGCACCCATGATCTCCTTGAATGCCGTTCAGATAACCCCAGAAATCCTGAATCTCATCGCTGGAGTCGATGAGTTCAAGGGCGCTTGGCGCGCGCTCGGTACGCTGGCGCCCGATCGGCTATCCGCTCTGCGGCGGGTCGCCACCATCGAGAGCATCGGTTCATCCACCCGCATCGAGGGTAGCAGGCTGTCCGATCGCGAGGTTGAGCGCCTGCTGTCCAATCTGCAGATCAAGTCTTTCACAACCCGGGACGAACAAGAGGTAGCCGGCTACGCCGAGCTTATGGAGCTGGTGTTTTCGTCCTGGCAGGACATCGCGCTCACCGAGAACCACATCAAGCAACTGCATCGCGACCTCCTGACCTACAGCGAGAAGGATGCCTGGCATCGGGGCAATTACCAAACTTCTACTAACAGCGTGGTGGCTTTTGACGAGGATGGGAAACAGCTGGGCGTCGTCTTCGCAACCGCGACGCCATTCGATACTCCGTCCTTGATGGTTGAATTAATCACCTGGTTCAACGCGGAACGCCAAGAAGCACGGCTGCACCCCTTGCTGCTGATCGGCATCTGGGTCGTGGTTTTTCTCGAGATCCATCCATTCCAGGACGGCAACGGCCGGATTAGCCGGGTTCTCACCACCTTGTTGCTGTTGCAGGCCGGGTATGCCTACGTACCTTATAGCTCGTTGGAAAGCGTGATCGAGCAAAGCAAGGAGGCCTACTACCTCGCCTTGCGACAGACGCAAGGCACGATCCGCACGAGCACGCCGAATTGGCAACCGTGGCTGATGTTCTTCCTGCGCGCGCTCGCTGAGCAGGTCCGCCGCCTCAATCGCAAGGTCGAGCGTGAGAAGCTGGTGCTGGCCTCGCTACCGGAGCTTTCGCTACAGATCGTCGAGTTTGCCCGGGAACACGGTCGCATCACCATGGGCGATGCGATTCGACTGACCAACGGAAATCGCAACACGCTCAAGCAGCATTTCCGGGCGTTGGTCGAGCAAGGCCACCTCGGTCAGCACGGCGCCGGCAGGGGCGTCTGGTACGAGTTGCGATAGGGGAAATTCATGCCCGGTGTTCGCCAGCAAACCAATTTTTCGCAACTCAAGGCCCACGACGTGCAGCTTGAGCGATTGGGCTTGCTCGCCGAGCGTTACTTCGCCGATGACCACCTCGAAGCCCGTTACGCCGCCGCCCGCGCCCAGGTCGACAAACTCACCTCGGCCACACTGGCCAAGGCCTTCCACTGCGAACTGGTGCCGCAGGACCCGAACGACGAGCCGCCAGCGTCTTGCTGGCGCGCATTCGCGCTAGGCGCGGCGAGGACGCCCCGCGTGCGGCAAAGCGGGGCGGAAAACGAATACAGTATGAACTTTGCACCGATGCAGATTAGGACCCGCCCATGAAAATCGAATCCATACGCCTGAAGAACTACAAGGTGTTTCGCGACGTGCATCTGAAAGACATTCCGTCTTTCCTGGTCGTCGTCGGTGCCAATGGCTCAGGCAAATCAACGCTCTTCGACGTGTTCGGTTTTTTGCACGATTGCCTGAAAGGCACTGTGCGTCAGGCCCTGGACAAGCGCGGCCGCTTCCGCGAGGTATTGAGTCGCGATGCCGAGGGCGACACGATCCTGATCGAGATTCAGTACCGCATGCTGATTACTGGCGTGGAGCGGCTGGTGACCTACTCCGTCGAGATCGGTGAGCAAGGCGGCTCGCCGGTCGTGCAGCGCGAATTGCTGCGTTACAAACGCGGGCGTTATGGCAGCCCGTTCCATTTTCTCGATTTTTCCGCTGGTGAGGGCTACGCCATTACCAACGAGGAGGATTTTAACAAGGCTGACGAAGACCTGGAGCGGGAGGTGCAGAAGGTCGCTACCGATACCCTGGCCATCAAGGGCCTCGGCCAGTTCGAGCGCTTCAAGGCGGCGAACGCCTTTCGCCAGTTGATCGAGTCCTGGCATGTGTCGGACTTTCACATCAGCGCTGCCCGCGGCCGCAAGGAGGCGGCAGGGGACTCGGAACACCTGTCGGAGACCGGCGACAACCTGCCGCGCGTGGCCCAGTATCTGTTCGAGCAGCATCCACAAACCTTTCAGCGCATCCTCGACACCATGGCGCGGCGAGTGCCGGGGGTGGCCTCGGTGGAGCCGCGCCTGATGGACGATGGTTACCTGACCTTGCGCTTCAAGGACGGCTCGTTCAAGACACCGTTCCTGGATCGCTATGTGTCCGACGGCACGATCAAGATGTTTGCCTACCTCGTGCTGCTGCATGACCCCAAGCCTCACCCCCTGCTCTGCGTGGAAGAGCCTGAGAATCAACTGTATCCCCGCCTGATGGGCGAGTTGGCCGAGGAGTTCCGGCTCTATGCCAACCGGGGCGGGCAGGTGCTGGCGTCGACCCACTCGCCGGACTTCCTGAATGCGACTCGGCTTGATGAGGTGTGCTGGCTGGTCAAGCGGGGCGGCTGCACCGAAATCCGCCGTGCTCGCGATGATGCGCAGATTGCGGCCTACATGGCCGACGGCGACCAGATGGGCTTTCTCTGGAAGCAGGGTTTCTTCGAGGGAGCCGATCCGGCATGAAGGAGCTTGTATTTCTGCTTGAAGAGGAGTCTGCAAAGGCGATGTTGGAGAGTTTGTTGCCACGCATCCTCCATCCTGATATCCGGCCCCGCTACATTCCCTTCGAGGGCAAACAAGATCTTGAGCGGCAGATGGTTAGACGCCTTCGCGGCTACGCCAATCCGCATGCCCGTTTCATTGTCTTGCGCGACCAGGATAGTGCCCCCGATTGCATCGCACTCAAGGCAAGGCTCGTCGAACGCTGCCAGCAGGCCGGACAAACCGCGAAGACGTTGGTGCGCATTGCCTGCAAGGAATTGGAGTCGTTTTACTTGGCTGATCTTTTCGCGGTCGAGCAAGCCCTGGGTCTCACGAAACTGGCGCGTCAACAAGGCTCAGCCAAATTTCGTTGTCCGGATCGTCTCGGTAGTTCCAGTAAAGAGTTGGCGGCTTTGACCGGGGGCCAATACCAGAAGGTGAGTGGTTCCCGCGCGATTGGACGATTTCTCGATCCGGACAACGAGCGTTCGCCCAGTTTCAAGAACTTCATGAAGAGCGTTCGGCGTATGGAAGGCGAATTGCTGGCACTGCCGAATGCGGAGGAATCATGAGCGACATCAAGCTCTTTCAACTCAGGAACGGTCAGGCCACCGAGCTGCAAGGCGATGCCTCCGAACTGGAAAAGCCGCTGCAAACCCTGATCGAGGCCAACCTCGAACCCCTACTCGGCATCCGCTTCCTGGCTACCGAATACTCCACCGGAAAGACGCACGGCGGGCGCATCGATTCCCTGGGGTTGGACGAAAACAACTGTCCGGCGATTCTGGAGTACAAACGTTCGGTCGGGGAAAACGTCATCAACCAGGGGCTGTTCTACCTCGACTGGCTGATGGACCACCAGGCCGAATTCAAGCTGCTGGTGATGGACAAGCTCGGCAAGACAGCGGCGGACGCCATCGACTGGAGCGCACCCCGGTTGGTTTGCATCGCGGCGGATTTCACCAAGTACGACGGGCATGCGGTACAGCAGATCAACCGCAATATCGAGCTGATTCGCTACCGCCGCTTCGGCGAAGAGTTGCTGTTGCTCGAACTCGCCAATGCCACGAGCAGTGGTATCGGCAAGCCCGCCACTAGCAAGGCGGCAAAGCTGGCAACTACCGAGGAAAACTCGCTCAAATCGGCACCGCGCGATCGCTCCTTCGCCGAATGGTTGCCCTTGCTCCCGGCGCATTTGACGGAATTATTGTCGTCATTGGAGGACTATGTGACGTCCCTGGGCGATGACGTACAACGTAAGGAATTGCGACTTTACTTGGCATTCAAGCGTCTGAAGAATTTTGCAACGGTGGTAGCGCAAAAGAACAGGCTGGTCCTGTATCTGCACGTGACCCCGACGGAGCTGACGCCACTGCCCGCCATTGGTCGTGATGTCAGCCAACAGGGCCATTGGGGTACTGGCGATCTGGAGTTGTCTCTGACGAGCCAGGCAGACCTGGATATGGCAAAACCATTGATCTTGATGTCCTATCAGGGCCGTCGTGCGATGGGTCAAATCCGACCAGATGCCGAAGGCCGCACAGCAGTTTGCCCGTGAACATTTAATCAATGGCCGGTAACGCCTGCGGCTCATCGGAGGCACGGCACGACTGATTAGTCGACGTTTGTGCATCAGCGACAAAATGGCACCCGGCGTAAAAAAGCCCGGCCATTTCCAGCCGGGCTTCTTCGATGTGATCGCCGATCGGGTCAGTTCACCAGCATCCAGTCGCCGTTCCTGATTTCCAGCATGCGGAACGCCGAGAGGTCGAGGCCCATGTGGTCGGTGGGCGACATGTTGACCTTGCCGCCGGTGCCGACGTAGCCCTTGGTCGCTTCGATCGCGTCGCGCACTTTCGCCTTGTCGGTGCTGCCGGCGCGCTTGATGCCCTCGACGGCGATCATCAGGCCGTCGTAGGCGTGGCCGCCGAAGGTTGATACATCCTGTTTGTAGGCGTCCTTGTAGGCCTTGGCGTAGGCCGTCGCGACGGGTTTCTGCGCGTCCTTGGCGTCGAGCTTGTCGGCCACCAGCAGGGCGGCGGCCGGCAGGCGGACGCCTTCGGCGGCGGGGCCGGAGAGCTTGATGAATTCCTCGGAGGCGACGCCGTGCGCGTGGTAGAGCGGCAGCGTGATGCCGAGCTGCTTGTAGTTCTTGTTCACGATCGCCGGCCCCTGGCCGAGGCCGAAGACGAACACGGCCTGGACGCCCGGCGTGTTCTTGATCTTGGTCAGTTGCGGGCTCATGTCGGTGTCCTTCGGACCGTAGGTTTCGTTGGCCACCAGCGTGATGCCGTACCTGGCGGCGACGCCTTCGGTTTCCTTCTTGCCCGAGGCGCCGAAGCCGCTCGTTTCGGAGAACAGGGCGATCTTGCTCAGGCCGCGTTTCTTCATGTCCTCGAAGACCTTCTCGGCGGCCATGCGGTCGGTGTGCGGCGTCTTGAACACCCACTTCTTGACCGGCTCGACGATGACGACGGCGCCGGCCAGCGAGACGAAGGGCAGGTTGGCTTTTTCGACGAGCGGCACCATCGACATGGTCGAGCCGGTGGTCGTTCCGCCGACGATCAGGTCGACCTTGTCGTCGTCGATCAGGCGCTTGGCGAAGCTGTTGGCCTTGCCCGGGTCGCTGCCGTCGTCGTAATGCACGAGCTGCAGCGGCCGGCCGAGCACGCCGCCTTCCTTGTTGATCTTGTCGACGTAGAGCTGCAGCGTCTTCAGCTCGGGGTCGCCGAGGAAGGCGGCCGGGCCGGTGACCGAGAGAATCGAGCCGATCTTGATCGGCTCGGCGGCCTGCGCGGCGGCGATCAGGCCGAAGGCCGCGACAGCGCTCAGTGCCAGCTTGCGGAATGCGTGCTTCATGGGTGTCTCCTCCTGTTGTGGTTCGGGGTGTTCAGATGCGCTCGATGATCAGCGCGATGCCCTGGCCGACGCCGATGCACATGGTGCACAGCGCGTAGCGGCCGCCGCGCCGCCTGAGTTCGTAGGCGGCGGTCGTCACCAGCCGGGCGCCGCTCATGCCGAGCGGGTGGCCGAGGGCGATCGCGCCGCCGTTCGGGTTCACGTGCGCCGCGTCGTCGGCCAGGCCGAGGTCGCGCAGTACGGCGAGGCCCTGCGCGGCGAAGGCTTCGTTGAGTTCGATGACGTCCATCTGCGCCAGCGTCAGCCCGGTTTGCGCGAGCAGCTTGCGCACCGCCGGCGACGGGCCGAAGCCCATGATGCGCGGCGCGAGGCCGGCGCTGGCCATGCCGACGACGCGGGCGAGCGGCGTCAGGCCGTATTGGGTCGCCGCGCTGCCGGAAGCAATGATCAGCGCGCAGGCGCCGTCATTGACGCCGGAGGCGTTGCCGGCGGTGACCGAAAGCTCCGGGCCGTTGACGCCCTTCAGCCTGGCGAGGCTTTCCAGCGTCGTGTCGGGGCGGGGATGTTCGTCGGTATCGACGACGACGGGCTCGCCTTTTTTCTGCGCGATGTGCACCGGCACGATCTCGTCGGCAAAGCGCCCGGCGGCGTGCGCGGCGGCCCAGCGCTGCTGCGAGCGCAGGGCGAAGGCGTCCTGGTCGGCGCGCGAGACCTTGAAGTCTTCGGCGACGTTGTCGGCCGTCTGCGGCATCGAGTGCGTGTCGTAAAGTTTCTTCATCAGCGGGTTCACGAAGCGCCAGCCGATCGTCGTGTCGAAGATCTGTGCGTTGCGCGAGAAGGCGCTGTCCGCCTTGCCCATCACGAAGGGCGCGCGCGACATGCTCTCGACGCCGCCGGCGAGCATCAGCGACGTTTCGCCGGCCTTGATCGAACGCGCGGCGAGGCCGACCGCGTCCATGCCCGAGCCGCACAGGCGGTTGACCGTGGTGCCCGGCACCTCAACCGGCAGACCGGCGAGCAGGGCGGACATGCGCGCGACGTTGCGGTTGTCCTCGCCGGCCTGGTTGGCGCAGCCGTAGATCACGTCGTCGACGGCGGCCCAGTCGACCTGCGGGTTGCGTGCGATCAGCGCGCGCAGCGGGATGGCGCCGAGGTCGTCGGCGCGCACGGAGGAGAGCGCGCCGCCGTAGCGGCCGATCGGGGTGCGCACGGCGTCGCAGATGTACGCTTGCTTCGAAGCTTCATTCATGTTTTCTTCCTCAATCCTTCTTCAATCCCGCTTGGGGCGTTCGTCGAGCACGCGACGCGCCTTGCCGGTCAGCGTGCGCGGAATGGCCTCGTGCTCCATCACGGTGATTTGCGTCGAAATGCCGATGATGGTCTTGATGCGGTGCTGCAATTCCTTGGCGATCGACTGGATTTCCGCCGGCGAAGTCTTGCCGGAGATTTCGGTTTGCAGCTCGCAGCGCACTTCCACGTTGTCCATGTGGCCGTCGCGCGTGACGACGATCTGGTAGGTGCCGGCCAGGCGCCGGTCGCGCAGGATCTGTTCCTCGATCTGGGTCGGGAAGACGTTCACACCGCGAATGATCAGCATGTCGTCGGAACGGCCGGTGATCTTGCCGATGCGGCGGAAGGCGCGGGCGGTCGGCGGCAGCAGGCGGGTCAGGTCGCGCGTGCGGTAGCGGATGACCGGGAAGGCTTCCTTGGTGAGCGAGGTGAATACCAGTTCGCCCTCTTCGCCGTCCGGCAGCACCTCGCCGGTTTCCGGGTCGATGATCTCGGGGTAGAAGTGGTCCTCCCAGATCACCGGGCCATCCTTGGTTTCGATGCATTCGCAGGCGACGCCCGGCCCCATGACTTCGGTCAGGCCGTAGATGTCGATCGCATCGATGCCGAGCTTGCGCTCGATCTCCATGCGCATGCCTTGGCCCCAGGGTTCGGCGCCGAAAATGCCGATCTTCAGCGAGATCTGGTCGGGCGTGATGCCCTGGCGTTCGAATTCCTCGGCGATCACCAACGAGTAGGAGGGCGTCACCATGATGATCTCGGGCCGGAAATCGACGATCTGCTGCACCTGCTTCTCGGTCTGTCCGCCGGACATCGGCACCACGCAGCAGCCGGCGCGTTCGGCGCCGTAGTGCGCGCCGAGGCCGCCGGTGAACATGCCGTAGCCGTAGGCGTTGTGCAGCATGTCGCCGGCCCGGCCGCCGGCGGCGCGGATCGAGCGGGCGACGACATCGGCCCAGTTGTCGAGGTCTTTCAGCGTATAGCCGACGACGACCGATTTGCCGGTCGTGCCGGACGAGGCGTGCAGGCGCGCCACCTTGTTGCGCGGCACGGCAAACAGCCCGAAGGGGTAGCTCTCGCGCAGGTCCGTCTTGGTCATGAAGGGGAATCTGGCGAGGTCGGCGAGCGTCTTCAGGTCGTCCGGATGGACGCCTTTTTCGTCGAAGGCCTTCTTGTGGCGCGGAACGTTGTCATAGGCGTGGCGCAGCGACCATTTCATGCGCTCGAGCTGCAGCGCGGCAATCTCGTCGCGGCTGGCGGTTTCGATGGGGTCGAGATCGCCGGGTTGGGGTGTTCTGGCGGGCATCGCTATCTCCTTTGTCCTCTGTCTTCGGTCGTTATTGATCGTGGCTTACTTCCGCTTCGAGTCCGGCGATCACTTCGCCGGCGATGCGGTAGGACTTGCCGCGAAACAGTGCGACGACCTTGCCGTTGCGGTTGCGGATGGTCGTGTCGTAGACGCCGGTGCGGCCGGCCAGCGAGCGTTCCTCGCACTCGGCTTCGAGGATGTCGCCTTCGCTGGCCGAGGCGAGAAAGTCGATGTGGCAGGCCGAGGCGACGGTGTTCTGGTTGTAGCTGTTGCAGGCGTAGGCGAAGGTCGAGTCGGCGAGGGTGAACAGATAGCCGCCGTGACACATGTGATGGCCGTTCACCATGTCGGCGCGCACCACCATCGCCATCCGCGCGTAGCCGGGGCGCACGGCGATCAGGCGCAGGCCGATCAGCTTGCTCGCCGCGTCGCGGCGGAACATCGCTTCGGCGGTCTGCTCGGCGAGGGCGGCGGCGGTCGCCGAGTCTGTGGTGTTCTTATGCGGGCTCATGAAATCTCTTTCCGGAAAAAACCTTGCGCGCGATCAGCGGCGAAATGCGGTAGCGGTCCTCGCCGTAGCTCGCGGCGAGGTTGCCGAGCACGCGCTGGACGAGCGGCAGGCCGATTGCGTCGGCCCAGGCCAGCGGCCCGCGCGGGTAATTGGTGCCGAGCTGCATCGCCTGATCGACGGCGGCGGCGCTGCAGACATTCTGGTAAACCGCGTCGGCGCCTTCGTTGGCCAGCATGCAGACCGTGCGCATGACGGCCAGGCCCGGCACGTCGGCGAGGCGCGAGACGGCAAAGCCGGCGGCTTGCAGCAGGCCGACGGCGGCGGCGAAGGCGGCCGGGTCGCACTGTTCTGCGCAGGCGACGGCGAGGCGGCTGGCGCTGCGGTAATCGAGCGCGAGGTCGAGCAGCACGGTGTCGGCGACGCCGCTCTGCGCGGCGCGCTGGCTGGCGCTGCGCCCGTCGGTGAGGTAGAGCGCCGCGTGGCCGGCCTCGGCGAGGCGACCGTCCGGCGAGGCCGATGAATACTCGATCTTCAGGCCATTGGCCTGAAGACGCGCAGCCAGAGCCGCGGCCAGCGGTGTCTCGCCGTAGATCCTGATCCTTAGTCCATGCGGGCTGGCGCGGAGGTCTTCGCTTTGCGCCTGTATCGGCGGCGCAGCGTCGCCGTAGGCGTAGAAGCCGCGTCCGCTCTTGCGGCCGAGGAAGCCGGCGGCGACCAGCTCCTGCTGGATCAGCGAGGGCGCGAAACGCGGGTCGTTGAAGAAGGCGGTCCACACCGACTTGCTGACCGCGAAATTGACGTCGAGGCCGATCATGTCCATCAGCTCGAAGGGTCCCATGCGGAAGCCGCCGGCCTCGCGCAAGACGGCGTCGAGCGTCGCGCAGTCCGCCGCGCCTTCGCCGAGCAGGCGCAGGCCTTCGCCGTAGTAGGGGCGGGCGACGCGATTGACGATGAAGCCGGGGGTCGAGCGCGCGCGTACGGCCGTCTTGCCCCAGGCTTCGGCGGTGGCAAATAGCGTCTCGCCGACCGCCGGATCGGTGGCCAGGCCGTCGATCACTTCGACCAGTGCCATCAAGGGCGCCGGGTTGAAGAAGTGCAGGCCGGCCAGACGGCCCGGATGCTTCAGCGCGGCGCCGATCGCGGTGAGCGAGATCGACGAGGTATTGCTGGCGAACAGGCAGTCGGCGCCGACGATGGCTTCGAGGTCGGCGAACAGTTTCTGCTTGGCCGCCAGGTCTTCGACGATGGCCTCGATGACGAGGCCGGCGTCGGGGAGATTGGCCAGTTCGCTGGTCGGCTGCAGGCGGGCCTTGGCGGCGTTGGCCGCTTCGACGGTCAGCTTGCCCCTGGCGGCGAGTTTGTCGAAGGTGGCGTGCAGGCTGGCAACGGCGGCTTGCGCTGCGCCTTCGCGCGCATCGAGCAGTTTGACGCGATGCCCGGCGGCGGCTGCTACCTGCGCGATGCCGGCGCCCATCGCACCGGCGCCGACGACGGCGACGAGTTTTTCGGTCGGAAGGGCGCTCACGTATTCATCCTTATTCACCCTTGAACACCGGTGCGCGCTTGGCCATGAAGGCGGCGACGCCTTCGCGGTAGTCGTGGCTGCGGCCCAGTTCGCGCATCATGTCGCGCTCGAGGTCGAGCTGCGTTTCGAGGTCGTTGCCCACCGAGGCGCGCATCGCCTGGCGGGTGCGCACCAGCGCCCGGGTCGGCGCGCCGGCGAACTGCGCGGCGATCCGGTCGACGCTGGCGGCGAGTTCGGCGTCGTCGACGCAGGCCCAGATCAGGCCCCATTCGGCGGCCTTTTCGGCCGGCAGCTTCTCTGCGAGCAGGGCCAGCCCCATGGCGCGCGCCATGCCGACGCGCTGCGGCAGGAACCAGGTGCCGCCGGTATCGGGAATCAGGCCGATCTTGCTGAAGGCCTGCAGGAAACTGGCCGACTTCGCCGCGACGACGATGTCGCAGGCCAGCGCAAGGCTGGCGCCGGCGCCGGCGGCGACGCCATTGACCGCGCAGATCGTCGGCATGCGCAAGTTCTGCAGACGCAGGACCAGCGGCTTGTAGTTCTTCTCGACCGAGGCGCCGAGGTCGGGCGGCGCATCGCTACCCGATACCGAGCGGTCGTTCAAATCCTGCCCGGCGCAGAAGCCGCGCCCGGCGCCGGCGAGCACCAGGACGCGGGCACTGGAATCTGCCTCGAGCAGCGTGAGGGCCTGGCGCACTTCCTCGTGCATGGCATCGGTGAAGCTGTTCAGCTGGTCCGGGCGGTTCAGCGTCAGGCGGGCGATGCCGGCCTCGACGCAGTAGGCGATGGTTTCGAATGTCATCGTCGCGGCCTCAGGCGTGGTAGCGGCGCTGCACGACGCGGAAGCGGTTGGCGACGAAGGCCGAATCCGCGTACGAGGCGTTGGCCGCCGGGTTGCCGCCGGTGCCGTGGTAGTCGGAGAAAGCCGCCGACTGGTTCACGAAAACGCCGCCGGTCAGGTTGATCGAGAGCGCGACCTTGGAGCGCCAAGTCGCTTCGGTCATCGCGTCGATGACTTCCGGCTTCGTGCTGTAGAGGCCGACGGTCAGCGCGCCGTGCTGGCTGACGACGCGCTCGGAGAGTGCGATTGCCGCGCGCGTGTCGGCGACCTTGACGATGAAGCTGATCGGCCCGAAGCGCTCTTCCATCCAGGCTTTTTCATCGCAGGCGTTGCAGGCGATGAGCACCGGCGTGCGCACCTGCGCTTGCGGGAACTCGGGGTTGTCGAGCTTTTGCGCGGCGAGGATGACGCGGCCGAGCGTGCCGCCGTTGGCGAGGTCGATACGGCGCAGCGTGTCTTCCGACTGCACGGCGCCGAGCACGGCGAGGGCGACTTCGGGTTTGCCGAGGAAGCCTTCGATGGCGCGCGCCAGATCGGCGCACACCTCGTCGTAGCTCTTGTGGCCGTCGTCGGTATCGATGCCGCCGGCCGGTACGAAAACAGCCTGCGAGGTCGTGCACATCTGCCCGGAGTAGAGCGAGAAGGTGAAGGCGAGGTTGCGCAGCATCGCCTTGTAGGCGTCGGTCGAGTCGATGACGATGTTGTTCACGCCGGCCAGTTCGGCATAGACCTGCGCCTGCCGGCAGTTGTCGATCAGCCACTGGCCGAAGGCGTTGCCGCCGGTGAAGTCGATCGATTTGACCGCCGGGTGCCTGGCCAGCGCCTGCGTTTCCTCGTGCCGGTCGAAGGCGGCCAGCGTCACGAGATTGGCATCGATGCCGTTCTCTGCGAGCACTTCGCGCGCGATCTTCACCGTCATCGCGGCCGGAAGGATGGCGTTCGAATGCGGCTTGACGATCACCGCGTTGCCGGTGGCCAGCGCGGCGAAGAGGCCGGGGTAGGTGTTCCAGGTCGGGAAGGTGCCGCAGCCGACGACCAGCGCGACGCCGCGCCCGACGATCTCGAAGTGCTTCTTCATGACGAGCGGCGGGTTCTTGCCCTGCGGCTTTTCCCAGATCGCCTCACCGGGCACGAAGCTCTGCTCGCGGTAGGCATAGGCCACGGCTTCGAGGCCGCGATCCTGCGCGTGCGGCGCGCCGGCCTGGAAGGCCATCATCCAGCCCTGGCCGGTGGTCATCATCACGGCGTGGGCGATCTCGAAACTCTTCCGGTTCAGGAGCTCGAGGATTTCGAGGCAGATGCCGGTACGCGCCTCGAAACCGATTTTCTGCCAGCCGGGCATCGCCGCGAGGCCGGCGTCGACCAGCGCCTGCGCGTCGCACACCGGGTACTGCACGCCGAGCGCCACGCCGTAGGGCGAACGCTCGCTGCTCATCCAGCCGCTCTGTCCCGGCTGCCCGAGTTCGAACGGCTGGCCGAGGCAGGCTTCATAGGCGCGCTTGCCGTCTTCCATCGCCGTTTCGCCATAGACCCGGGGGCTCGGCATTTCGGAATAGGCCGCCCAGTAAGCGCGGCTGTGAATCGCATTGACGGCCGCGTCGAGCGTCACGCGGTGTTTTTCGAATAGGGGATGGGGCATTGCGTCCTCCGGATGGTTGGCGGGTAAGTAGGCAGGGGTGGGGCGGGTCGCCAGGTTGCGCTTGCTTGCTTTAAACGTTACAAAAACAAAATATAAAAGTCAATAAAAGTATCAAGAAATAAATTCTGCAATTCAGAATCTCGGCCAGGGTGAATTTCTGCAAGGCCGTGCACGGCTGCCTTTGTGCGGCTATGCCTACGGTAAATAGGGCGTTCTGCGCACTCGGGTGGTTCGCTTTCGATGGCGCTTGGTTCCGGCTTTTTGTTTTAAAGCGATACAAAAACTGTTGACACATCGCGTAAAACGGTAACATGATGTTCATGCCGGAATCGCGACCGGAATGAATTTTTGGACCGACCGAGGTGCACGCCCCTACCGGGATTCACCGAACCAAAGGACAAAGGAGATTTAGCATGGCCGCAAACAAGGAACGCTTCGCCGACACGATGGAACTGCCGCCCGCCACGCCGCAGCCGAACGTTTACCCGCTGTCGTGGGAAGCGCACACGCACAAGATGGAAGAGGTGTTCGCCGCCTCGACGCGCGAATACTGGGACCCGGCGAAACTGCCGTGGGATACCTTCGATCCGTCGAGCTACAGCTGGGAAGAACGCGAGGCGATCGCCTACTGGTGGACGATTCTCTCGGTGTTCGACGCCTCGGCGCCCCCGGTCTTCGCCGAAGCGCTGATCAAGACCTACGAGGTGCATGAGGAAGCGCCGGTGCGCAACTGCTTCTTCTCGGTGACGCGCGACGAGCACAACCACGAAATGATGTGCGGCATGGCGATCACCAAGCTGCTCGATCACCCGGACGTGCTGACCTACACGCCGAAGACCGACCTCGGCCGCCGCCTGCAGAAGAACGCGCACTGGCTGTACTTCAACGGCGGCCGCTACTGGGAGGGCTACAAGAAGGCCGTGCCGCGCTACTCGCTGGCCGTGCTGTTCAGCTCCTTCCTGATGGGCGAGATCGCCGCCGCGACGATCTTCAAGCAGATGTACGACAACTCGCGCGAGGCGGTCTTCAAGGAAGGCTTCCGCAACATCGGGCGCGACGAAGGCCGCCACATGGCGATCTGCATGGCGCTGATGGAGCGCGACTATCCGAAACTGGCGCAGGAGGACAAGAGCATCGTCACCAAGCAGATCCGCGCCGGCTACCTCTTCCTCTCCGCCGTGCTGTTCGAGCCGCCGATGGATTTCTGGGACCTGCCGGCCGACTTCATCGCCAACCAGCGCGAGGGCGAGGAAGTCTGCCGCATGGCCGGTTTCGGCATCCCGACCTACGAGCAGAAGAAGGAAAACTGGAAGAAGGCGATGCTCAACCTGAAGGGTGTGCTCGACGTCTATGGCATCGAGTTCCCGGCGATCCCGGAAGTCGGCATCACCGGCCGCGAGGTCAGCGACGTGGAAATGGACGACATCATTCCGGTGTTTTAAGCAGACGAACTTGCAGGAGCCCGGCTTGGCCGGGCGATGGCGGTTCCGGGCTTCCCGGCCGCATCGCGCAGCAAGCGCTGCGCTCCTGCCACAGGAGAACCACAATGAGCCGCATCGTCCTCTACCCCTCGGGAAAAACCGTCGAATGCGCGCATGGCGACACCGTGCTCGGCGCGCTGGAACACGCCGGTTATGCGTTGCCCAACAACTGCCGTGCCGGCGCCTGCGGCGAATGCAAGGTCAAGGTGCGCTCCGGCCATTTCGATCAGGGCATGGTGCTCGACATGGCGCTCACCGCCGACGAGCGACGCGACGGCTACGGCCTGATGTGCATGGCGAAGCCGATTTCCGACGAGCTGGTGATCGAGTGGGGCGCCGAGGACGCGAAGCCCAAGCTCTTTCCGCCGCGCGAGAACGCGTTGTTCGTGGTGCTCGACAAGACGATTTGCGCCGCCCGCGTCGCCGAGTTGCGCCTGCGCCCGGTCGGCCCCGTGCTGCGCTACTGGCCGGGCCAGTACGTGACGCTCGGCGACGAGCGGCAGAATATCCCGCACCGCGCCTACTCGATCGCCAACGCGCCGCGCCCGGACGGCGAGATCACGCTGCAGGTGGCGCGCTCGGACGGCGGGCTGACCAGCGCCTGGGTGCACGACACGCTGCGCATCGGCGACCAAGTCAAGCTCAACGGCGCCTACGGCACCTTCATCGGCGACCCCTCGGTCGATACGCCGGTGCTCTGCCTGGCCGCCGGGACCGGCCTCGCGCCCGTGCTGGCGCTGGCCGAGGCGGCGCTGCGCCGCGGCTACAAGCGGCCGGTGACGCTGATCTTTTCGGCGCGCGGCGAGTCCGACGTCTATGCGCGCGGAATCATGTCGTGGTGGCACGCCAAGCACCGCAATTTCGATTACAAGCTGACGCTGACCCGCGAGGAGAAGGACGGCTATCTGCACGGCCGCGTCGATGCCGTGCTGCCGACGCTCTTTCCCGATCTTTCAAAGTACAGCGTGTTTGCCGCCGGCAGCCCCGAGTTCGTCGACACCTGCGTCGCCACCGTCAAGAAGCTCGGCGCGCAGGACGGCATGATCCACACCGAGGGTTTCTTCGCGCAGCAGCAGGCGGCGGGAGCGAGCGACGATCCTTTCGCCTTCATGAACGGCTGAGACGAACGACCGAGATGCACGATTGCGATGAACGCCTAAGCGCCGGCGGCTGTTAGAATTGCCGCTTTTCCGCGCGCCCCCTGCGCCCGGCACAATAACAACGCCACCATGACCCACCCGATCCGCGCCCGCATCGACGATTTCAGCCAGCAGAAGCGGGTGCATGCCAATTCGCTGATCATTTCCGTCTTCGGCGACATGGTCGTGCCGCGCGGCGGGCGCATCTGGCTGGGCAGCCTGATTCGCCTGCTCGAACCGCTCGGGCTCAACGAGCGGCTGGTGCGCACCGCCGTCTTCCGCCTGGCCAAGGACGAATGGCTGCGCACCGAGGCGCTCGGCCGGCGCAGCGATTATCTGCTCACCCCCTCCGGCCAGCGCCGCTTCGACGAAGCCTCGCGCCATATCTACGCCTCCTACGCGCCCTTGTGGGATAGACGCTGGCGGCTGATTCTCGGCGTCGGCCAGATCGAGCAGAAGGACCGCGACGCCCTGCGCCGGGCGCTCTTCTGGCAGGGCTTCGGCGCCCTGAATTCCGATTGCTTCGTGCATCCGAGCGCCGATCTGTCGGCGGCCTTCGATGCGCTGGTCGCCGAAGGCCACGGCCATCTGCTCGGCGGGCTGATGCCGCTGCTCGCCGCCGATTCGCGTCTGGGCGGCACGTCGAGCAACGCCGATCTCGTCGCCCGCGCCTGGAATCTCGGCGAACTCGCCGAGGCCTACGGCCAGTTCGTGGCGACCTACATGCCGTCGCTGGCCGAGCTGCGGCGCGACCGCAGCGCGCGGATCGACGAGGAAGAAGCCTTCCTGATGCGCCTGCTGCTGATCCACGACTACCGCCGCCTGCTCCTGCGCGACCCCGAACTGCCCGACGTGCTGGTGCCCGCCGGCTGGCCCGGGCAGACCGCACGGGTCCTGTGCAAGGAACTCTATCGCCGCCTGCTTGCGCCCTCGGAGCGCCATCTCGATCGCTGCTTCTCGACCGCCGACGGCAATTGCCCGCCGCTCGCCCCGGTCTTCCACGAGCGCTTTCCCGAAGACGATCCGCTGGCGGCGATTGCTCCATGAGCCGCATCTGCCCGAACTGCCATTCCGCGCGCAAGGCGAGCGACAGCGCCCCCGACTGGCAGTGCCCGGCGTGCGAAATCGCCTACAACAAGGGCGTGGGCGCCGCGGCGGACGCCAACTACGGGCGCACCGTCGCGCCGCCGCCGCTAAAATCGCCGTCCGGCTTCGGCGCCGGCAAATGGCTGCTGATCCTCGTCGTGCTCGCGGCCGGCTTCTGGCTCGGCAAACCGGTCTGGCAGGGTAAGGCCGGGGCGGCAGCGACGGCGCGGCAAGCGGCCGAACAGCCCGAGGTCGTGCTCTATGCGACGACCTGGTGCGGCTACTGTGTGGCGACGCGCGAATTCTTCGTCGCCAACGGCATTGCCTATACCGAGCTCGACATCGAGAAAACCAGCGCCGGCCACGAAGGGCATCGCCGGCTCGGCGGCAACGGCGTGCCGCTGATCGTGGTCGGCGACGAGGTGATTCGCGGCTACAACGAAGGCGCCTTGCGCGCCTCACTGAAGCCCTGGATGAAGGGTTCGTGAAGCGAACTTAAACGCTACCTGAGCGTAAGCCGGAAGCCGTCGTGCGGGTGGATGATTTCGGAAGTGTCGTCGATGAACAGCTTGCCGAGCAGCAGGCCGACCTTGGCGAGCATGAAGGCGGAGAGGGCGCCGCTGTTTTCGAGGATCAGCTCTTCGCCGCGCTGCATGGCCTGCGCGAGCGGGCCATAGTGGAACATCAGGCGTTGACCGTCCCAGTATTCGGTTCCGATCAGTTCGTCCAGATCGGTGCGGACGGTGCAGGCGTGCATCATGATCTTTCTCCCGGAGCGGAAGCTCCTGGGATCAATAACGGATGACGAGCGGAAAGGTTGAATGCTTGAATTCCCCACAGCCGCCAAGCGCGGCGATGGGGGGCGTCGATCCGCTTACCGGCCTTTTCTGGCAGCCTTCGCCTTGTATTGCTTGAACACCGTGCGCGCATCCTGCTCGGCGCGCTCCTGCGTGCAGATCGACGGATCGTCGTCGTGGCCGCTGAAGAAGTCGTCGGCCTGCGCGCGCATGACCAGCGCGATGGCGGGCTCGTCTTCCATCGTGTAGATCTCGGTGATCAGCGTGACGACTTCGTCGAGGTACTCTTCATAGGTCATTCCGGCGCTCCTCGACATTGAAGCCGATGCGCTCCAGTTTTTCCTGCATGCTGCCGATAGTAGACTCGAGTGAGGCGTCTTTGCCCGCGATGGAGTGTTCTGTTTGCAAGGGGTGTCCAGCTGAGTGTGTTTTAGCGAAATCCGATGATTGGCGGTGCTGTTGCTGCAAGCCTGCGCGCAGCATAAAGATGCGGCGGCCGCCTGTCCATGACTAATCGCAGCCGGGCGCTTTGTGCCAGAATGCGAACCAAGCCGGGCAAGGGAGACTCGAACAATGAATGCCACTACAATGCCGTCCTTCGCGCCGCAGCCGATGATCGGCGCGAATCCTGAATTTCAAGTTGGGGTTTGCATACCGTGATGTCGGGTTTGATCAAGGAACTGAGGGAACAAGCCGAGGCGCTGGTCAGCGCCATGGAGACGCGCGAGTTCTGGATCTATCTCGTCGTGGTGCTCGTGGTGACGGGCATGGTGCTGGGTGGCTTCTATCTCGCCGCCGGCTTCGATCCGCTGACCCGCGCCCAGCTCCAGATGGCCGTCTCCTGCCGGACCGGCGAGCGCGAGATCGGCGTCATCATCGCCGGCCTTTTCGTATTCGGCGTCGCCTGCGTGTTTACCCTCGGTGAGATCGTGCACTGGGTCGAGGAAAAACGGGAGTCGCGTGCCCCCGGCCGGCAATCGTACAAAATCAGCTACTGGCGGCCGATCCTGCATATCGCCGGAACCTTGGCGCTCGGCGTGAGCGGTTATCTGCTGATGTCGGCCTGGTGTTCCTGAGCTCATTCCACCCGGCGGAAAATCAGGCTGGCATTGGTGCCGCCAAAACCGAAGCTGTTCGACATGAAGGCGTCGATCCGGCGATCGATGCTGCGGCGTAGGATCGGCAAGCCGGCGCATGCCGGATCGGGATCTTCGAGGTTGGCGCAGCCGGCGACGAATTCGCGTTCGAGCATCAGCAGCGAGTAAATCGCTTCATGCGCGGCAGCGGCCGCGATCGGGTGGCCGGTGAGTCCCTTGGTCGATGAAATCAGCGGCACTTCGCTGCCGAACACCTCGCGGATGGCGGCGAGTTCGCCGATGTCGCCGAGGCGCGTCGACGTCGCGTGCGTGTTGATGTAGTCGACGCCGCCACCCGCTTCGGCCAGCGCCAGGCGCATCGCGCGGGCCGCGCCCTCGGGCGAGGGCGTGACCATGTCGAGGCCGTCCGAGCAGGCGCCGTAGCCGGCGACTTCCGCGTAGATGTGCGCACCGCGCCGGCGCGCCTGTTCCAGTTCTTCGAGCACGAGAATGCCGGCGCCGCCGGCGATGGCGAAGCCGTCGCGGCCGCTATCGTAGGGCCGCGAGGCCGTCGCATCGTTGAATGCGGTGGATAGCGCGCCCATCGCATCGAAGCCCATCGTCGTCGTCCAGCAAACTTCCTCGCCGGCGCCGGCAAACACCATGTCCTGCTTGCCGAACTGAATCAGTTCGGCGGCGTGGCCGATGCAGTGCGCCGCCGTCGCGCACGCCGAACTCAGCGAGTAGCTTGTGCCCTGAATGCCGAAGGCCGTCGCCAGGCAGGCGGACGTGGTGCTGCCCATGATGCGCGGCACGCAGTAGGGCTGCACCTTGGCGATTCCCCTACTGCGCAGGATATCCACCGCGAGGCTGTGCTCGAACGGCGAGCCGACGCCGGAGCCGACGATCAGCCCGGTGCGCGGTGTCGCAATCGCCGCCGGGTCGAGACCCGCATCGGCCAGCGCGCGGCGCATGGCGTGGTAGGCGTAGAGCGCCGCGTCGCCCATGAAGCGGCGGAACTTGCGCTCGACCGGCGCTTCGCCGCTGATGTCCGGAATGCCGGCAACGCAGCTGCGCAGGCCGAGTTCGGCGTATTGCGGAACGTGGCGCAGGCCGGAGCGGCCTTCGCGCAAGGCGAGTTCGACCGTGTCGAGATCGTTGCCGAGACAGGAAACGATGCCCAGCCCGGTGACGACGACGCGTCGCATCAGATGATCCCGCCATTGACGCCGAGCACCTGGCGCGTGATGTACGACGCTTCGTCCGAGAGCAGGAAGGCGACCGCCGCTGCGACCTCGTCGGCTTGCCCGACGCGGTTCATCGGCACGATCTTCAGCGCCTCGGGGAGCGGCAGTTCGCTCGTCATCTCGGTTTCGATGAGGCCGGGGGCGACGCAGTTGACGGTGATTTTCCGGCTCGCCAGTTCGACGGCGAGCGCCTTGGTGGCGCCGATCAGCCCGGCCTTGGCGGCGCTGTAGTTGACCTGGCCACGGTTGCCGATGACGCCGGAAACCGAGGCCAGCGTCACGATGCGGCCGCCCTTTTTGGCGCGCACCATCGGCATGGTCAGCGGATGGACGACGTTGAAGAAGCCGTCGAGCGAGGTGTCGAGCACCAGGTCCCAGTCCTCGTCGGAGAGCGCCGGGAAGGCGTTGTCGCGCGAAATGCCGGCGTTGCATACGATGCCGTAGTAGGCGCCGTGCGCGGCGACGTCGGCGGCGAGCGCCGTCCGGCAGGCATCGCGGTCGCAGACGTCGAACTGCAGAACCGTCGCACTGCCGCCGGCGGCAACGATTTGCGCGGCCATCGCATCGGCTTCGGAACGGCCGCTGCGGCAATGGACGGTCACGGCAAAACCGTCGCGCGCCAGACGCAGGGCGATGGCGCGGCCGATGCCACGGCTCGATCCGGTGATCAGAACGCGTCGCGGATTCATGTCGGGCTCGCTTGCTGAAAGGTTTTGAAATCGTCGGGTTCGAAGATCTTGAGCGTCGCGCTGGCGATTTCCGCGCCGCCGGCAAGGATGCTGCAATCGTAGGCGCCAAGACCGCTTGCATCGCGGTAGGCCAGCACGGCGCGAATCAGCAGGGCTTCGCCGGCCGCGAAGGCGGGGCGCGTCGCGGCGTAGCGTCGCGTACCGAGCAGTACGCCGTGTTTCGGCGGCTCGCCCGCGCTGCGCTTGTGCAGGCCGATCTGGGCGGCGACCGTCTGCGCCATCAGCTCGATGCCGATCCACGCCGGCATGTCGCCGTTCGTGTCGGCGTACCACGCGTCGCGGCGCGGCGTGCATTCGGCGCTGGCGCTCTCGGCATCGAAGGCGAGCACGCGATCGAGCAGCAGCATCGTGCCGCGATGCGGCAGGAGGTCCGCGATCGGCGGTAGCGTCATCTGTTCAGTCATCACCGTTCGCCGATCAGCAGGCTGGCATTGCTGCCGCCGAAAGCGAAGGAATTGCTCATGCAGATGCGGCCGGTGCTGCGCGCGAAATGGCGCTCGGCGGCAACCAGATCGAGGCGCGGCAAGTCGGGGTCGGCGGCGCCGTCCCATATGTGCGGCGGTAGCCGGCCATCGCGCAGCGCCAGCCAGCAGAAAGCCAGCTCGGTTGCGCCGGCGGCGCCCAGCGTGTGGCCGGTGAACGGCTTGGTGCCGCTGGCCGCAATGTCGTCCGGGAAAACGCGGGTAACGGCACGGCTTTCCATCTCGTCGTTCTTCGGCGTCGCCGTGGCGTGCAGATTGAGATAGTCGATGTCGCCTGTCGCCAGGCCGGCGTCGGCGAGCGCCGCGCGCATCGCCGCTTCGGCGCCGAGCCCCTCGGGATGTGGCGCCGACATGTGGTAGGCATCGCTCGTTTCGCCGATGCCGAGCAGTTCGACGACGGCTTCCTCGCCGCTCATCAGGAAGAGCGCCGCGCCTTCGCCGATGTTGATGCCGCGCCGGTTGCGGCTCATCGGCTGGCAGAGGTCGGTGCTGATCGATTCGAGCGCGTTGAAGCCGTTGATGGTGAGGCGACACAGCGAATCGACGCCGCCGACCAGCACGGCGTCGCAGAAGCCGTGGCGCATCAGATTGCGCGCCGAGGCGAAGGCCTTGGCGCTCGACGTACAGGCAGTGGACACCGTGTAGGCCGGGCCACCGAGTTGCAGGTGGTGGGCGAGGAAGGCGGCCGGCATGCCGATCTCCTGCTGCGTGTAGCGATAGCTGGCGGGCAGGGCGCCGCTGGCGCGGTGCGCGAGGATCGCCGCCTCGGCCTCGGCGATTCCCGAGGTGCTGCTGCCGAGAACGACGCCGATGCGCTGGCGGCCGTGGCGCGTCAGCGCTGTCTCGACGGCGTCCTCGATCTGCGCCAGTGCGGCGAGCAGCAGGCGGTTGTTGCGGCAGGCATAGTCGGCGAGCGCCGCCGGGACTTCGGGCAAATCGCCGCGCGCGCGGCCGATGCGCGCCGGCGCGTTGGGCAGCCAGCCGTCTTCGAGCACCATGCCGCTCGTATCGCCGGCGAAGAGGCGCTGCGCGACTTCGTCGATCCCGCTGCCGAGGGCATTGATGATGCCGAGCGCCGGCAGGTAGCAGGGTTTGTTCATCAGGGGTTCTCCGCAGCCGGCGCGGCGTCCAGGGTTTCGATGCTCAGTTCGAGATCGGCCGCATGCACGGTCATGTGTATTTTGCGCCAGGGCGGCTGTCCGGCGCCATGTTCGATCGTCATGGTCGGCTCGCCACGGTTCAGGATGCGCCGCTGGCCGTCGCTTTCCTCCAGCGTCAGCGGCGCTTCGAGCCCGGCGCGCACGGCATCGGCCGGCCACAGGGCGATCTGCAGCAGGGCGACGAGCAGCGCGGGGCTGATCCGCGAATCGGGAATCGTCGTCGCGCTCGCCGCGCGGTTGTCGTAGCCGAGCTGGATGATCTTCTGCCCGAAGGGCGTCAGTCCGGCGAAACGCAGGCCGGCGGCATCGACCTCGAACTCGACGATCAGCGTGTCGCGACGCTCGCGAAAACGGGTGTCGACCTTCTGCTGCACCTCGAAGGGCGTCACGGCGGTGGTCGGCTGCAGGCAATAGCTGCCGCCGCCGATCAGCGCGGGGCATTGCCTATCCTGATCTTCCTCGCGGCACGCGGCGGTCGCGAGGAGCATCGCCAAAGCGAAAAGGCGCCAGAGCTTCATGCCGCACGCCTCGGGGAAAAGCTGAGGACCATCGGCGCCAGCAGCACGGCGAGGCTGATGCCGATCAGCAGCGTCAGGCCGAAGCCGGAGAGGGCGGGCATCGAGCTGAAGGCGAGCAGGCCGAAGGAGAGCAAGGTCGTGCCGGCCGAGAGCAGCACGCCGGCCAGCGTGGCGGCGGCGCGGACCCCGCCTTCGCGCAGGAAGATCGCGTAATTGACGCCGACGCCGAGCACCAGCATCAGCCCCATCACGTTGAACAGGGTGAGCGGCGTCCCGTGGTAGCCGAAGACGCCGAGCGCCAGTGCCATGGCGAGCAGGGTCGGCGCCAGTACGACGGCGGCCTGGCGCCAGCCGTAGCGCAGGCACAGCACGCCGTAAACGAGACAGAGCGCGCCGAACAGCCAGAGGGCGCCCCACTGGCGATAATTCTGGAACAGGCGGCTGACGCTGGCGGCCTTGTCGACTAGCGTCACACCCGGCAGATTGGCCGTTGCTGCGCCGAGCCGGTCGACATCACGCAGGCCTTGCGGCAGGACGATGGAGGCAAAGCCGTGTTCGCCGGGGCCCAGCCACAGGTAGCGGTAAGGCGTCGAGAGTGGCGTCTTTAGCCAGTCTTCGAGCACCAGCGGGTGGCCGGCGCTGGCCTTGAAAGCGGCGATTTGCTGGTCGGCGATTTCATCGCGCAACTCGGCGCCGGCGAGCAGCTGGCGCAGCACAGTTTCGTCGGCAAAAACCTTGTCTTGCCACAGCGCACGGTTTTGCTGCTGGCGCTGCAGCGACGGCACGAAGGCCGCGAGGCTCTGATAGCCTGTGATTTCGCCTTGTGCGGCGAGTGTGGCCAGCGCGCCGGCCAGCTTCTCTTCCTTGGCCAGAACCTCGTCGGGCGTGGCGCCTTCGACCAGGAAAAACTGGCTGCTGTTGCCCATGCCGGTCAGTTCGCGAATCCGCTCTTCCTGGGCGACCAACACCGGCGGCCGCGCCACCAGCAGATGGACGTCGTCGTTGCCTTGCAACTGCAGCCAGCCGGGCACGGCGACCAGCAACAGAAGTGCGGCGAGAACAAAGCAGGCACGGCGGCTCATCTTGGCCTGCCACCAGACGAGCAGGCGCTGCGGCAGCGCGACGGCAGCTTCGGGGTCGCGGCGGTTGGGGCGGGTGAGCAGCGCCGGCAGGAGTAGGAAAACCGAGAGCCAGGCCATGCCGAGGCCGACCAGCGCGAAGAGCGCGATCTGCGAGAGCGCCGGGAAGGGCGCCAGCATCAGCGCGCCGTAGCCGAGCAGGCTGGTCGCCAGCGCCACGACGAGGCCCGGCGCGATGCGGCGCAGGCCGGCCATCGGCTCCCAGTCCTTGCCGGCGCCCAGATGGGCGGCGAAATACTGGATCGCGTAGTCGATCGCCTCGCCGATCAGGCTGGCGCCGAAGACCAGTGTGATCAGGTGCATCTCGCCATAGACCTTGACCGTCGCGGCGACGGCGGCGGCGATGCCGAAACTGACCGAGAGCAGGCCGAGCGCCAGCGGGCGGAGCGAGCGGAAAACGAGGTAGAGCATGAGCAGCATGCCGGCCAGCGAACCGCTGCCGATCAGGTCGACCTCGTGCTCGGCGCTGGTGCGCGCCGTCGCGGCGTAGAAAACGGTGCCGCTGCGCAGCACCTCGGCGTCGGGGTAGGTCTTGTGCAACTCGCTTTCGGCGCTCGCCACGGCTTGCATGACGGGATGCTGGACAGTGCTTTCGTAAGCCGAACCCGAGAGTTCGGCGGAAACGAAAACCCAGGTTTTGTTGGCGTCCCGCGCGACCAGCAGTCCGTCCTGCGCTTCGAGCCGCAGATTTTTCAGCGGCAGGCCGGCGAGCCAGGCGTCGGTCAGTCCGAACGGGTCGTCGGCCGGCGAGAGCGTCAGGCCGAAGCGGAAAGGCGCGTAGAGCTTGCGCTGCAGGCGGCCTTCGAGATCTGCGGGGCCGGCACTCAGCGCATTGCGGTCGGCTTCGCTGAGCAGATCGAAGCGATGTTGCAGATAGAGGCCGGTGAGCTGCTGCGGGTCGATGGGCGGGATATCGGCGAGCACGTGGCGAAAGGCGCCGCTCTCGCGCAGCCGGGCGGCGAAGCTGCGCGCCGCAGTCGCCGCGGCTTCCGGCGTGCGCTGGCCGATCAGGAAAACGGCGCGGTTGCCGGCAGCGTCGGCCAGCTTGCCGAGCGCCGTTTCGGCGAGCGGATTGCGCTCGGTCGGCGGCAGCAGCGCGAGCAGATTGGTTTGCAGCGGCACGCGGCCGGCACCAGAGAACTGCAGCGCGCAGGCGATCAGCACGCCGAGCGCGAGCAGCAGCCAGAGTCCGGCGCGCAGTCGCATGGCGCTCATGGCTTGCTGGATTCTCCGAATAATTGCAGCTCCGCTTCGCTCGGCGCGCTGGCGCCCTGCGAGTTGCGGAAACGGATCTGGGTACTGTCACCGCCGGCTTCGCCGATGCGAATGCTGTCGACGAAACGGCCGCCGGAGAGCTGCAAGCCGGTCAGGAATTGCGCGAGTTGCGGCTGGCGCGGCTTCAGTTCGATTTCCCATTTCGCCGGGTCGCCGTGCACCGTCGCGTCGAAGTTTTCGCGCAGCGCGGCAGTATTGGCGCCGAGCAGGGCGCGGAAGACGCGGCCGACCTGCGCCAGCCCCGGCACGTCGCGCAGGCCGCGCTCGCGGCGCACGCCGTCGGCGCCGATCTCTACGATTTTGTCTTCGCCGAGCACATAGCTCATGCGGAAGGGCTGTTCGATCTGCCACAGCACGCCGTACCGGCGCGAGTACACGAGGCGGCCGGTGGTCACGAGCGGGCGCTTCATCGCGGCCATTTGTTTACTCTGCGTGAATTCGGCGCGCACCACCGGGTATTGCTCGATCTGCGCGCCGATGCGCGCGAGGGTGTCGGGCTCAGCCGCGTGAGCAGCCCCGGCGAGCAGGAAAACGATAAAGGGAATCAGCCAGCGCATGCCCGCTCCAGATTGGTAAAAACGATCGCCGGCGAAACGAACTGCAGCTCGCGCGTCGCCGCATCGACCGCGACCTGCGTCGTGTAGCCCTTGGTCAGCCGCTCGCCGCTGGCGATGTCGCGGATCTCATAGCCGATCTTGATGCGGTTCTCGTATTCGAGCAGCGTCGCCTCGACGCGCAAGCGCTGGCCGTAGAGCGCCGCGCGGACGTACTTGAGGTGGCATTCGACGATCGGCCACAGGTAGCCGGACGCCTGCATCTGCGGGTAGTCGTAGTCGAAGCGGCGGAGCAGCGCGCAGCGCGCGAGCTCGAAGTACTTGACGTAGTGGCCGTGCCAGGCGACGTTCATCGCGTCGACGTCGTGGAAGGGCACTTCGAAATCGACCGAGGCGGCGAGCTTAAACATCGGAATACAGCCGCCAGTGGCCGGAGCGGATCAGTCCGGTCAGCGCACGCAGCTCGGGCTCGAGCATGCGGTCTTCGTCGAGGAAGGGCGAATGTTCGCCGACCTCGCGCATGAAGTCTTCGATCTCCGGCGTCAGCGCCGCCGGGTCGGAGTCGGCCAGCTGCTGGCGCAGCGTGACGCCCTGCACGCTGGCCATGGTCAGCGCCGCCGCCACCTGCTCTGTCAGTTCGAGCACGCGCAGGCAGTCGCGCGCGGCGATCGTGCCCATGCTCACCTTGTCCTGGTTGTGGCATTCGGTCGAGCGCGAGAAGACGCTGGCCGGCATGGTCAGCTTGAGCGCCTCGGCGGTCCACGCCGAGCTGCCGATCTGCACGGCCTTGAAGCCGTGGTTGATCGGCGCTCGCTCACCGCAGCTGCCCGAGAGGTTCTGCGGCAGGCCGTGGTTGTACTTGCTGTCGACGAGCAGCGCGAGCTGGCGGTCCATCAGGTCGGCGAGGTTGGCGACCGCTGTTTTCAGGCCGTCCATGGCGAAGGCAATGTGGCCGCCGTAGAAGTGGCCGCCGTGCAGCACGAGTTCGGCGTCGCCGTCGATCAGCGGGTTGTCGTTGGCGCTGTTCAGCTCGTTCTCGATGTCTCGCCGCATCCACGAGAGCGCATCGCGCGCGACGCCGATCACGTGCGGCGCGCAGCGGATCGAGTAGCGGTCCTGCAGTCGGATGACCTCGTTTTCCTCGGCGTGCAGGTCGGCGAAGATCCACGCCGCGGCTTCGTTCTGCCCGGCGTGCGGCTTGGCGGCGAAGAGGCGCGGGTCGAAGTGGCCGCGGTTGCCGCGCAGGCCGATCGAGGCGAGCGCGGTGAGGCGGCAGCAGAGTTTCGTCAGGTAGTCGGCACGCTGCCAGGCGAGGCAGGCCAGCGCGGTCATCACGGCGGTGCCGTTCATGATCGCCAGGCCTTCCTTCGGCGCCAGCGTCAGCGGTGCCAATCCGATTTCGGCGAGGACGTCGGCGGCCGGGCGGCGCTCGCCGGCAAAGCGCACATCGCGTTCGCCGATCAGCGCGGCGGCGACGTAGGAAAGCGGCGTCAGGTCGCCGCTGGCGCCGACCGAACCTTCGGCCGGGATGAAGGGAAGAATACGGTACTCAATCAGCGCTCTAAGCTGTTCCAATAGCTCCCAGCGTACGCCGGAGTAGCCCTGCGCCAGCGAGTTGATGCGACAGATGAGGACGGCCAGCGTCGCTTCGTCGTCGAGATAGTCGCCGAGGCCGCAGCCGTGGTAGCGCGTCAGGTGCAGCGGCAATTCTGCGACGAGGTGCGGCGGCACGCTGACCGTGCACGAGTCGCCGTAGCCGGTATTGACGCCGTAGACTGTACCGTTGTCGGCGAGCAGGCGTTCGAGGAAGGCGGCGCCGCTGCGGATGCGGCGGGCGAATTCGGGATCGCTCGATAGTGCGACGCCGGCGTTGCCCTGCGCGACGCGCAGCACGTCCTCGATGCTCAGGCGTCGGGCGCCGATGGTGACGGTGGGCGGAGGTGAAACTCGGGCTTCCATGTTCAGGCCTTGGTTGAGTTTCCGGTGGCATCCTGCCGCCAGAAATCGTAAAAATTGAACCACTGGTACGGCGCCTTCAGGCAGTGCGCCTCAAGGCGTTGTGCGTACTGCTGCAGATAGCCCTGCAGCCGCTCCTGGCGCTCGCGCCGGGGCAAGGTTATGCGTTCGGCGAAAGGTTCGAAATAGATATGGTAGCGCCGGCCTTCGCGCAGGCAGAAGAAGAGATAGACCGGGCAGTCGAGCAGGCTGGCGAGAATGAACGGCCCCTGCGCGAACGGTGCCGGCCGGCCGAGAAAATCGATCTGGCTGATTCGGCCGCCGCTGCCGCCTTCGGCCGGCGGCGTGCGGTCGCCGACGATGACCACCAGTTCGCCGTGATCGATCTTGCCTTTGAGCATGATCGCGGTGTCCGGGCCGAGGTGCGAAACCTGGATCAGGTTGACGCCGAAACTGGCGTTGGCTTGCGCCAGCGTGTCGTTGAAGCGCTGTGCGTGGTCGGTGTAGACGACGGCGTTGATGATGGCTTTTTGCTGGCTGCTGGCCAGCGCCCGTGTCATTTCGAGATTGCCCAGATGCGAGCCGATCATTACGGCGCCGCGTCCGGATTCCAGCAGGCGCTCGAATTCGGCCTGATTTGGGAAGTCGACGCGCGTGCTATCGATGCCGCCCATCCACGCCGCCAGCTTGTCGAGGCCGGACTGCGCGAAGGCCAGCATGTGGCGGAAGCTGGCGCGCCAGCCGGGGACGGGGCCGGTATCCGCGGTATGGGCATGGACGCGGCGCAGGTAGTCGAGCGAGGCCTGGCGCGCCGTGTTGCCAGTGAGCAGGAAATAGGCGACGACCGGGTAGAGCAGGCATTGCGTGACGCGCTCGCCGAGCAGACGGTAGCAGGCGAAAACACAGCGCAGCCCGAGCCCGCTGCCGCGCTCGGGAAGCTTCGACCAGTGCGCGCCGCTCTTGCCGGCCGCAAAGAACTTGCGCCAGAGCAGCAGCGGCAGGCGCAGCAGCATGCCGAAGACCAGCCCGAGATGCATCCGCGTCATGCGCAGGTTGTCGCGCAGCATGTTGTAGTTCGATACGCCGTCGACCGGGTAGGTGACGCGGGTGGCGATGTTTTCGAATGGCACGCCGCGCCAGCAGAGGCGAACGACGATGGCGGTATCGAAATCCATGCGCCGCGGGATGCGCACGGCGTCGATCAGCGCGCAGCTGGCGGCCAGCGGATAGAGGCGAAAACCGCACATCGAGTCCTGGATGGCGAAGGACAGGGTTTCGACCCAGACCCAGAAGTGCGTGATGTAGCGGCCATAGAGACGCTTTTTCGGCACCGAGTCGTCGAAGATCGGCTTGCCGCAGATGACCGCCCCGGGGTTGGCGGCGCCGCGTTCGAGAAAGCGCGGCACGTCGAGGGCGTCGTGCTGGCCATCGGCGTCGATCTGCAGCGCGTGGCTGAAGCCGGCCCGGTGCGCCGCGTGCATGCCGTGCATGACCGCCGCACCCTTGCCGCCGTTTTCGTCCAGACGGAGCAGGCGGATCGTCGGGTAGTCGGCCGCCAGCGCGGCAAGCGTGTCCTGTGTCGCCTGGTCGCCGCCGTCATCGACGATGAAGATCGGCAAGCCGTAGGGCAGGAGGCGTTCGACCGTGGCGCGGATGCTGTCCTTGTGCCGGTAGATCGGGATCAGCAGGCAGGGCTTGAAACTCATGCCGGCCCTCCTGCGCCGAAAACGATGCGGCCGCTCGAGTGCTTGCGCTGGCTGGTGGCGAAGGAGAATTCCAGGCGCGCTTTGGCCGCGTCCCACTTCAGGGTGAGTTCGAGTTGCGCGTCGGGCAGGACGAGGGCGAGAAACTTGATATTTTCGAGCGCCGCGAACTGGCCGCTCAGCGCCAGATGCTCCTGCGCATAGCGCACCGCCCAGTCGATCTGGACGACACCGGGCAGGATCGGCAGGCCGGGGTAGTGCCCGGAAAAATGGGTCAGCCCGGGCGGCACGTGCAGGTCGAGGACGACCTCGTCGCCGCCATCGCCCAGCGGGCGCACGGCGCGCACCTCCGGCAGCAGCACGCTCGCCACGGTCGGCGTGGCTTCATCCGCGCTGAACAAGGCGGCGAGCGCGGCCTGCGTCAGCTTGCCGCGCGCATCGCTCGGGAGTCGATCCGGGAAGCGCCAGCGCCGCGGCAGGAGCACCGCGTCGAAGTGCGCGGCGAGGTGCCGGCGCAGCTGCTGCGTGACATGGCGTTTTCCCTGCGCGGCGAGTTCTTCCTTGCCTTCCGCCGTGAGCACCGCCACCGCGCCGACGCTTTGCCGCTGTCCTTGCAGGGCGGCTGCCGCGGCGTCGCTCACCCACGGGTGGGCGAGCAGTTGCGCTTCCATGTCGGGCAGCGCGAGGCGTTTTTCTTCGATCTTGACGACGCGGTCGAGTCGGCCGCGCAGGCGGAAGCGACCATCCGGACGGGGTTCGATCGCGTCGTCCATGCGCCACGGCGCCCGGTCGGCGAGGAAGGGCGAGCGCAGCAGGAGCGCGCCGTCGGCAGCGCCTGCGACCTCGACGCCGGGCAGTGGCGTCCAGACTTCGCTATCCGTCTGACCTTCCTGCCGGCGCCAAGCGATGCCGCCGGTTTCGGTACTGCCGAAAACTTCGGTGGGGGCGCGGCCAAACTGGCGATGAAACGCGGCGGCAGTCGCCGCCGGCAGCGGCCCGCCGGACGAGAAAATCATCTTGGGCGCGGGGGCCAGCGAGTCGAGCGGCACCAGCATCGGCAGGCGCGACAGCTGCGCCGGGCTGGCGACGAGCGCGCAGTCCCCGAAATCACGGAGTTCGCCGAGCAGCGCGAGCCGCTCGCTGAGCGTGTCGGGGTGCGCGCAGGTGACGGTGTCGAAAATTCGCCCGGCGGAAAGCGGCCAGAGCAGCCGGAAGAGCAGGCCGTAAATGTGCTGGTGCGGCGCGGTGGCGACGATGGCCGCGTTGCCGAGTGCGGCTCCCCAGAGCGCTTCGAGCGCGGCGATTTCCGCTTCGAACTGCGCCAGCGTCTTGCGCAGCCGTTTGGGCTGGCCGGTGCTGCCCGAGGTGTAGAGGTCGATGCTCGCCTGCTGCGGGTCGATTGCTGCGAGGTCGGAAGGCGATGCGCCGGCGCCTTCGATTTGCGCGTCGACGATGGCGTCGTAGGCGTCGGCCAGCGCGGCCAGCGTTCCGCTCTGCGTATTGGGCGGGATCACCACCTGCTTCCCGGCGTGCAGCAGGGCCAGCAGGCTGACCGAAAAGCGCTGCGGATCGTCGGCGATCAACAGCCAGCGCGACTCCTCGCGCTGTTTCAGGGCCGCCGCCTGCGCCGCGATCTGACCGGAAAACTCGCGCCAGCGCACCAGCTTTTGGCCATCGTGGCAGACCGGGCGGTCGTCGTTGCGACGGCCGGCAAGCAGCGAGTGGAGCGGCAGCAATTTCTCTTCGGACATCATTGGGCAGGGCGACGGGCGAGGCGGCGGCGGAGTAGCCATTCGCCGGCAAAGAGCGCACCCATCAGTAGGTAGGCGATGAAACCGTTGTACAGGGTCCACATTTCGCGGCTCGCCAGCAGGGCGGTATAGGCGGCGACAGCGCCGTTGGCGACGAAGAAGGCGCACCACACCTGGGTGACGCGCCGCGTATAGCGCACGCCGGCCGGCGGCAGATCGGGTTCGCGCAGGCGGGCGAAGCGTTCCACCATCGACGGCGGGCAGGCGAGCGAGACGCCGAAGAGCATCAACATGCCGACGTTTACCGCTGCCGGGTAGAGGCGCAGCAGGGTTTCGCTATTGCTCAGGGCGGTGGCGCCGGCCAGCGAGAGGAGGGCGAAGAGAACCGTCCGGTCGATGCGCGACAGGCCGGCGAGCAGGCGGCCCGCGTCGCGGCGTTGCCGCAGCAGCAGGGTCAGCCCGAGCAGCAGCGCGACGTAGCGCGGCTCGAGCAGCTGCAGTCCGAAGAGGATGAGCAGCGGATAGGCGAGCCAGAGCAGCGCCTGCAGCAGCGGTGCGCGGCTCATCGGGTCTGGTCGGGAAGCAAGTGTCGGTATCCCGTTGCGTCAGGCGGCGAGCAGCCGGCGCACGGTGCTGACGACGTCGCCGACGGTGCGCACGGCCCTGAAGTCTTCCGCCTTGACGGGCTTGCCGGTCATTTCCTGCAGCGTGATGGCGAGGCTGACGGTGTCGATGCTGTCGAGGTCGAGCTCCTCGAAGAGGTGCGCTTCCGGCACGACCCGTATCGGCGCGATCTCGAAGTTTTCTTCGAGAACGGCCTTGAGCTTGTCGAGGATCTGTTGATCGGTCATTTCTGCTCCCGGTTTTTTCAATGGCTTGCTCTCCGCATCACGGATTGCCCGAGCCGGACGGGAAGCGGCTCAGCACCAGGCGCGCCAGATTGCCGACCGAGCGGAAATGCTCGCGGTTGCCGGCGTCGTTGGCTTCGAGCTGCAACTGGTATTTCTTGCGCAAGGCAATGCCGAGTTCGAGCGCATCGATCGAGTCGAGGCCGAGGCCTTCGTCGCCGAAGAGCGGCGCTTCGTCGTCGATGTCGTCGGGCGTCGTGTCTTCGAGATCGAGCGCATCGATGATCAGCTGCTTGATTTCAAGCTTCAGTGCGGCGAATTTTTCAGCTTCGTCCATCTTGTCGGTTCCGTTCGAGTTGCTGCGTGAAATAGGCTTCGAGGGCCCGGGTCAGTTTGCGCGCGGCGATGGTTTCCACCTCGTCGGCTTCGACCCAGCGGCTGGCGCTGATCGGCGCCAGCACTTCGATGCGCAGATGGAAGGGTCGCGGCGGGATGTGATACCACTTCTCGCGCTTGGTCAGTGTGCTCGGGCTGCAATCGATCAGCACCGGCACGATCGGCAGGCCGCTCTGCAAGGCAATGTAGGCTGCGCCGCGCAGAAAATGCAAGGGCTTGCCCGGCTCGCTGCGCGTTCCTTCCGGAAAGACGAGCAGCGGGTTCCCGCTGACGAGATCGGCGACACAGTCGTCGATCAGGGTTTCGGGCTCGGCGTTGCTGATGTACCCGGCGGAACGCACGACGCCGCCGAGAAAGGGGTTCTTCCAGAGCGCCCGCTTGACCACGCAGCTGGCGTGCGGCATCAGCGAAATCAGCGCGACGGCATCGATCAGCGTCGGATGGTTGGCCAATACCAGCGTGTTTCCGCTGCTGCGCAGCCGCTGCGCGCCGATCACTTCGAGGTGCATGATACCGACGGTTTCCATCAGGCGCATGAAAAGAGCGCAGGATTGGTGGATCAACCAGCGTGCGTGGCGCGACCGGACTTCGCCGGGAAGCAGCAGCAGGATCGGAAAGACCAGCGCGGACAAGACCAGCCCGCCGATGCCGAAGGTCGCGAAACAGCCGCCGGTGGCGGCCAGTCGCCAGTAATAGTTGAGGCTGGCGCTCATCGGTCCTGCGTGCTCCAGGTCCAGCTTGTTCCTTCGCCGGTCCAGCTTGCCTGGCCGCTTTCGAGGCAGCGCAGGAAGGCGCGCGACTGGGGTTCGCTGCTGGTCATGCCGTCGGCGGGCGAAGTGCGGCAGGTGATTTGCCGGGGCGCGCCGGTTTGCAGCAGCAAGGCGATGGCATGCGCCTCGAGGCTGCTCTTCGCCGTTTCGCCGTAGACGGCAGGGGTCGGCTCGTCGGCATAGACCAGCAAGACCGGCTGTTCCGGTTTTTCGGCCAGTTGCATACAGGCTTCGAGCAGGCCGTAGCCGAAGCTCGAGGCGGCGGCGGAGACGGCGGTCGACGGCGCGGTGTTGCGCTGGAGAATCGAAAACAGCCCGGCGCTGGTGTTGAGCACCGACATGCTGAATGCCGTCGGCGACAACTCCTGTTCTGCCGCGAGGTCGCCGAGCATCACCGTGGTGCGCGTCAGTTCCCCGTGCCGCGAGGCGTAGACGAAGCGGACATCGGAAATGTCGTGCGCGCAGTCGTGCGCCACCCGGAGCGACATCTTTTCCAGCGAACTGAGCCGGCGCCGCAGCATCGGTTCGATAAAGGCGACGTCGGGAGAGGAGGGCTGGCCATCCGGACGCACATGCGTCTCCCACACCGCCCAGCGGGCGATCGGTACGGTCCAGTTCGGCTTATCGGTTGGCAAATGCAATTCTTTCGGCAGTCAACAGAAAATCTCCCGGTAGCGGAAAGGCGAACTACGGCACTGATTTTTTGTTTTTATTGCCAGGTGCGGGGGCACCAGTTAACCGGCGAATTATAGCCGAGCAAGGACAATTGTTGAATCCGCGGGAAAAACATGAGCTTGCGAACCAAGGTTCACCACTGGATCCAGCGCCACCACCACGGTGTCATGTCCGTGCGGCCGGCGACGTCGCGCGCGCGAACCTGGGCGGCAAGTTCCAGTTGCCGCCCATCGCTATAGAAAGGTTCCGGGGCCAGCGCGATGCCTTGCTCGCGGGCCTGGTCCACGATCATCTGCAGGTATTCGCGCATGTGCTCGGCGGTGTAGCTGTTGGTGTCGTGGAAGGTCACGACGACCGGAATGACGCCGTCGACCACCGGCATCTCGTCGCCGCGCATCTTGGCCAGCACCTTGCGCATTTCACTGGCCATGTGGATGAAGCGGCGCGGGCTGCCCTTGAAGCCCCAGGTCTTGCCGTCGTTGGCGCTGATGTCGGTGAGCAGCATGTCGAGACCGTGCCTGGCATAGACGGCCAGCGTCCTGTCGTCGTAGGCCCAATAGGGCGGGCGCACCAGCGTCGCGGGCTGCCCGCTCACGGCCTGCAGGTCGGCGACGCCGTCGAGCATCGACTGTTCCAGCGCGGCGTCGTCCAGGCCGCGATGGCTGCGATGCCCCAGCACAGTGCCGCTGTGCAGCGCCAGGACATGCCCTTCGGCATGTTCGCGCGCCAGCAGCGCCTGGCCCCGCTCGCTGGCGCCGCCGTCGCTGGTGCGCGTCTGCACGAAAAAAATCGCCTTGATGCCCGCCTGCGTGGGGTTGGATGCCAGTGAGTCGAGAATGGATTCGGTAGGGTTCTCGTCCCGCGCATCGCTCGGGCCGTCGTCGAAGCTGAGGATGAAGCGCGCCGGCGGCAAGGGGGCTGGTACCGACTCCTCGGCGCGGACGCCTGACATCGCCAGTGCCAGTGATCCCGTCAATATCCAGGGCAAAAGGCCACGCCCGAGCACGCGCAACGCGCTGACTTGCAGATTCAAACCATGCCTCCTTCGATCCGGTGGGTTGGTCCCATCTTTATGTGGAGACCGTCGAAAAATGGGCGATCGTACCTGTGGCGGCGCGATAGATAAACCTCGAGCTTCGCGCGCCGGAGGTGAGGCAGAATGCGCGGCGTGCAACTATTCGCCGGGCTTGCCGTTGGTATAGGACTTGACCATTTCCTTGTAGGCCGTCGTGGCGCGCAATTCGCCAATCGCATTCCAGAAGCAGTCGACCAATTCCTTTTGTTCGGCATGGAACGACTTCGAGAACATGACGTAGCCGAATTTGGCCCCGAGCGGCGGGGTCAGTTCCTTGACCCGGCCAGCCAGATCGGGACTGCCCTTGATTTCTGCCCGTATATTCGAAGCAATTCCGACCACTCCGCCGACGTGCTTTTCCGCCACCATGCGTACCAACTTGTCGGTCGTGCCGATCTCGAACGGCTCAAGGCCGACGTTCCGCGCTACATCGGCGCCGACCGAGCCTCTTTCCACGACCACTCGCTTGTCCTGACCCCCCACCGTTTTTCCGTCCCAGGTCATCGCACTCCCGGAATGGACGAACAAACTGTAGGCATAGCCTTTGACCGCCTTCGCAGGGTCGGGAACACCATCCTTCATGGGATAGACGCCGTATGCGGCGCGCTCTGCCGTGTAGCTCGAGGCGAAGGCGCCGTCTGCTTCGCCGTGTTCCACCATGTACAGAACGCGTTGCCATGGCGCCAGGGTAAACCTGACCGTGGCCTTGCACTGCCGCGCGGCTTGTTGCAGCAGTTCGGCGCGGTAGCCTGGTCGGTCGGTCATTACGTGTTGTCCGTCGGTGAGCACGGCCGGAGATGAATCCGGCACGGTAGCGAGGAGAAGCGTCCGCTGGTGGCTGCCACCCAAGGCCGGCGCCGACATCGTGCCGGCGACGAGCAATGCGAGTGCTATCGTAAAACAGGCGTGTTTCATCGTGGTGAAGCTCGTTAAAATGGTATTGGCTGCGGCGAAGAGCGATTCTATCCAGATCGTGCGCCCCGCTCCTGGATCTCGAACAAAAAAGTGCGTGGATGTCATGGGGCGCGGTCCTGTCGGTCTGACCCTGCCAGCCGGAGATACGCTACCCGACTAGCGGACAACGCCACATTAGCGAAAGAACGACTGCCCCATGACCGAGCGAACGACAGCCCCAATGGCCGGGAAAGCGCGCACCACCAGCATCGTCGGCAAGCTGTTGCTCATCCAGCTGCCCCTGGTGGTCGTCGCGATGGTGCTGGTTTTTGCTTTCCTGGAGTTTGGCTTTTATCAATCGAAACTTTCGGAACTCGAGGGCAGCCTCGATCATCTGCTCGGCGTACAAGAAACAGCCGTTGCAAATACGCTCTGGGAGCTGGATTTAAAGCAGTTGCGGGCGATGGTGAAGGATCTGGGCGCCTACCCGAGTGTCGAGTCGATCGTCGTTAGCGATGCGCGCGGACAGGTGTTGGCGCGTTATGGCGAGACCACACCTTCTGCCGGAGGGCGGAAACTGCTCAAATCGCGAGTATTGCAACGTGACGGTGCGACATTGGGGGAAATACAAATTTCCCTGCATTCCCGCGAAGCGGCGGCTGAAGTCATTCGCCATCTCCCCGATCATGGCGCCGTGTTGCTGGTCGCCATCCTTGCGCTCGTCTCCGGCGTCTATGTTTCCACCCAGCGGTTTGTACAACGACCATTGACCCTTCTGGCGCAGGCGATTCAGAGGATTCGTCGCGGCGATGATCAGCACGCGCTCGCATGGCAAAGCAACGATGAATTGGGGCAACTGGTCGGCGCCTTCAACGATCTGCACGAGTCGCGACTCGCCGCCGAGGCGGAAGTCGTGCGCATGAACACTCACTTGCGTGAGTTGGTCGAGCAGCGGACGTCCGAACTTCAGAAGGCGATGGCCGAAACGGAGCAGCAACACCGTGCGATTCAGATCGCCGAACGCTGGTATCGTGGAATCATAGAAGCCGCGCCGGATGCGATGCTGGTCGTCAGCGAGGAAGGGAGGGTCATCCTCTGCAACCCGCGCGCCGAAGAAGTGTTTGGCTATCCGGCGGGGAGACTGTCCGGTCTCGACGTGGATAGTCTGGTCCCCGCGCGCTCCGGCGTGGACCATCCGCTGTTGCGAACCTCCATGACGCGTCCGCATGATGCCGGTGCGTTGCACGGTGCTTCGGATGTTTTCGGACTTCGTCAGGATGGAAGCGAGTTCCCGGTTGAAGTAGGACTTAGCCGACTTCCAGAGTTGGCCGGACACGGCGCCAGTATCTGTATTTCCGTTCGGGATATTACCGAGCGCAGGCGCGTCGAAACGGTTCTCGCCGACGCAAAGATCGCAGCCGAATCGGCCAATCGAGCCAAGAGCGCATTTCTGGCGACCATGAGCCATGAAATCAGGACGCCAATGAATGGCATTCTCGGCATGGCGCAATTGCTTTTGATGCCAGGCCTCACCGAGGAGGAGGTGCGGGAATACACGAGGACGATCCTGGTCTCTGGCAACACGCTGCTGAAGCTTCTCAACGATATTCTCGATCTCTCGAAAATCGAAGCCGGCAAGATTGAACTGGCGCATGCGGTGTTCGATCCTCACCAACTCATCGACGAGACTGTTAGCCTATTCAGCCAGCCTGCGCACACCAAGGGACTGGGTATTCAGACATCCTGCCAAACCCCGAAACGCCAGCGATACAGGGCAGACCCTCTGCGCCTTCGGCAGATGCTGTGCAACCTGGCGAGCAACGCCATCAAATTCACGGACCACGGCTTTGTGCGCCTGGATGCCGTCGAAATCGAGCGCAGCGGAAATTTCGTGTTGCTGGAGTTCGCCGTCACGGACAGCGGTATCGGAATCCCCGCCGATCAGCAATCCCAGCTGTTCAAACCGTTCTCTCAGACGGATAGTTCGACGACCCGTGAATACGGCGGAACGGGGCTGGGCCTTTCCATCGTCCGCAGCCTGGCAATGCTGATGGACGGTGATGTCGGCGTCGACAGCGCGCCCGGGAAAGGCTCGCGCTTCTGGTTCCGGATCCGTGCGGACATCGAGCATGACGGTGAAGAGAGCCGTCAGCGCGAGCGTGTTGCAACGACGCAGGAATCGGGAACCGGCGGCTTGGCTGGAAAAGTCCTCGTCGTGGAAGACAATCCGACCAACCGTCAGGTGGCCGTGATGCTGCTCGGGAGGTTGGGGGTCCGCGCGGCTTGCGTCGAAAATGGCTGGGAAGCGGTCGATGCCATCATGCGGGGCAGCACGCCCGACGTGGTGCTGATGGACGTGCAAATGCCGGTCATGGACGGGCTGGAGGCGACGCAGCGCATCCGCCAATGGGAAGCGGAAAACGGGCGCTTGCCCCTGGCGATCGTCGCCGTGACGGCTGGAGCGTTTTCCGACGATCGCCAGGCCTGTATCGACTCCGGGATGGATGACTACCTGACGAAGCCAATTGATATGGGCGACTTGGCATCAGTTCTCGCCAAATGGATGGGGCACCCGGTAGAGGATAAAAAGCACATCGCTTAGCTTGAGTCAGGCGGCCAGTTCGTACACCTGCCGCGAGCACGCGAGGTCGACGCCCTTGTGCTCACCGAGTGCGACCATGCCGTGCCGCTCCAGTTGCGCGACCAGCGCCGGGATCGCTTCGGCACCGATGCCGTAGTCCGACAGGCGGGTCGGCACCTGCAGCGATTCGAAGAACTGCCGGGTATGCGCGATGGCTTGGTCGATGCGCGCTTCCGCGTCGCCTTCGCGCAGGCCCCAGACGCGCTCGGCGTATTGCAGCAGCTTCTCGCGTTTTTCCGCGCGCCGCACCTGCAGCATGGCGGGAAGCACCACGGCCAGCGTCTGCGCGTGGTCGAGGCCGTGCAGGACGGTGAGCTCGTGGCCGAGCATATGCGTCGCCCAGTCCTGCGGCACGCCGGCGCCGATCAGGCCGTTCAGGGCCAGCGTCGCGGTCCACATCAGGTTGGCGCGCACCGCGTGGTTTTCCGGTTCGGCCAGCGCTTTCGGGCCGTCTTCGATCAGCGTCAGCAGCAGGCCTTCGGCAAAACGGTCCTGCACCTTGGCGTCGGCCGGGTAGGTGAGATATTGCTCGGCAATGTGCACGAAGGCGTCGACCACCCCGTTGGCGACCTGACGCGGCGGCAGGGTGAAGGTCTTGCCCGGATCGAGCACCGAAAAGCGCGGGAAGAGCAGACGGTTGGAAAAGGCCAGCTTGTCGTTGCTGGCACGGCGGGTGACGACGGCGCCGTTATTCATCTCCGAGCCAGTCGCCGGCAACGTCAGCACGCAGCCGAACGGAAGCGCGCTGTGCACGGCGGCGCGCTTGGCGAGGATGTCCCACGGCTCGCCGGCAAAGGGAATCGCGGCGGCGATGAACTTGGTGCCGTCGATCACCGAACCGCCGCCGACGGCGAGCAGGAAGTCGATCTTCTCGCGGCGCGCGAGTTCGATGGCCTGCATCAGCGTTTCGTAGGTCGGGTTCGGTTCGATGCCGGCAAACTCGAAAACGGTGAAGTCCTTCAACGCTGTTTTGACTTCGGCCAGCGTGCCGGTCTTGACGACGCTGCCGCCGCCGTAGGTGATCAGGACACGGGCGCCGGCTGGGATTTCTCGTGAAATGTCGGCAATGCGCCCCTCGCCGAAGAGAATGCGCGTCGGGTTGTGGAAAGTGAAATTCTGCATGGTTTTATCCTTGTGCCTCCCTGCCGCTCAGGCTGCAGCATCGAGGAAGAGGTAGTCGGTAGCTGTGTGCGTCGTCACCGTGCAGTGTAGCGGCAACGGGGGCGTTGAGCGGTGCGCTGCGCTGCGCGTAATGGGTCACCCATAGCGGATGGCTCGACCTTGCTGCTGTGTCGTACGGGCATCGTGAACTCCGTTGGCAATCGATCAATGTCGCTATTCCGTTTTTTGCAGCCACCGTTTGACCTGCTCGGCAACCCAGGCGCCGTCGTCGAGCGGCAGGTCGTGGCCGGCCGTCGGATGTTCGGCAAGCGCCGTATGCCAGCGCGTCGCGAGCTGACGGGAGCTGCTGCTGTCGACCAGCGCGTCGTGTCGGCTGCCGAGGACGAGGATCGGCGCTTGCGGCTTGGCGCGTGGCGCCCGGTAGCGCATGGCGGCCCGCAATTGCCGGAGGGCATTGCGGGCACTCACCGGGTATTGGCGCCGATAGGCGATCCAGTTTTCCAGGATTTCAGCGGGCCGTTCGGCGTGCCGGCTGGTCAGGGCCAGGATGGCACTTTCCCGATCCCGCTCGCTGCCGCCCGGCCAGGCGAGTTTGAGCAGGCGAAGGTAGTTGCCGGGCTTGAGGCGCCGATGGAAAGGGCTGAACGGGCGCAGGCTGGTGTTGATCAGGACGCAGCCGCGAATCTCCTCCGGATGGCGGGCGGCCCAGGCCACGGCGACCATGGCGCCGAGCGACATGGCCAGCAGATGGTAGGGCGGCGCGATGCCTTGTCCGCTCAGTTGGGCGCGGCAGCGCTCGACCATTTCCTCCACCCGCGCCGGGCTCTCTTGCGCGTACAGCGTGCCGTTGCCGGGCAGGTCCGGGGTGTGCACCTGCGCGTCGGGAAGCGCCTGCCGGAACGTTTCGGGAAAGCGCCCCCAGTGCCGGCTTTCGCGGGTCAGGCCGCGCAGGAAGATCCAGGTGCTCATCGGGCGACTTTGCGGTACCAGTGTGCCAGCGCGCGCTCCTGGTGATCCTCGCGCGCCGGTCCGGTCGGCAGCCAGCGCCGATGGCTGCACGCGGCGCGGGTGAGGAAGTCGAGCCAGGCCATGTGCCGGCGCAGGACGCGCTGCTGACGATGCTCGATCAGTGGATTGAACATGCCGTGGCGCGAAAAGAGCTGCCGCGGATTCTTCTTGACCCATAGCCACGAGCCCATCTCCAGCGTCAGCGGCAGAAAGCTGCGTGCCGGATGGGCGCCGCCGGCGCGCCGGTAGAGGTAGTCCCACAGGTCGCCGTGCGCCAGGTACTGGCGGCTCTGCGGCTCGAAAATGTAGCGGTGGTTGGTGTTGGTCTGGTCGAAGATTTCCTTCAGCGCGTGGATCTCGGGCAGATGCGCGATCGGCTGCGCAGTGTGGGCGTAGGGAAACCAGATGCGGTCGTTGATGCCGAAACCGGAATGGCAGTCCAGCGCGATGCTGAACTCGCGCGTCAGCAACTCGTCTTCGACGACTTGGCAGAGCGCCTGGCTTTCGGCCTCCATCGGGCCGTGCAGCGGGCCGCGATACCACGGCAGCCGGGCGCTGATGCGCTGTCCGCCGATCAGGAAGGGCACGCGTTCGCTCGCTTCGAGCGGGGCGTTGCGCATCAGGTCGACGCCATTCGGGTTGGCGCGCGTGCTCTGCCAGACGCCGCCCGGATTGACCAGCGGCATGAACACCAGGCGCACGGATTCCAGTTGCCGATGCAGCACGCTGTCCCATTGCAGGCGCATGACCAGGCTGCGCAGATAGGCGATCACCACTTCGGCGCCGATCCGTTCGAGGCCATGAACACCGCCGAAGAAGCCCACGGCGGGGACCGCCGGGCTCGGGTTGCCGAGCGAAATGGCATAAACCGGGAAGTGCCGGTTGCCTGCCGCCACCTGACAAACCACGCGTGCGTCGAGGTGGGCGGCGCCCTCCGCGATGATGCGTTCCAGTTCGATCAATTCGGGCAGCTCGTGTCGGGTCACGGCGGGGCGTCGGCGATGGCGTGGCCGGAAGAGCTGGCAGGATAGCTCGGCCCGCATGCTGAAATCGTCGCCGATGCTGCGCTGCAACGCATTCTTAATATTCCGCTGCTACGGTGTGCATGCCTCGAAACGAAATTAGGGAATGGAGATGCCATGATCCTGAAATTAATCGATCTACAGAAGATGATTGACCGGTTTTTCGACGATGGCTGGGTGGCCGTGTGGCTGCTCGACGACCTCTGAAGCGGAGACGTAGACATGCGCAATCTTTTCCGTAAAACCATCACGCATCCGGCCTTGGCACTGGGCAGCACGGTGCTCTGGGGACTCGTCGAATTCATGGCCTTGCATCGATCGCAGCGGGCCGCGCGCGCAAAACGGATGGGTGAATAGATCCGAGGCTGGGCGAACGAGGCAAATCACCCGTTCGCCCAGCCGTCGAGACTCAGGGTCAGGCATTTGGCGCCGCCGCCCGATTTCATGAATTCGGACAGCGGCGTTTCCTGAACCGAAAAGCCCAGATCGCCGAGCCGTTGCTGCAAGCGCGGCGTCGCCTGGTTCATGACCACCACCGCTCCGACGCAAACGGCATTGGCGCAGAACCGCCCACCTTCTTCCGGCGTCAAGGCGATCAGCTTGTCGCCGAAGCTGTGTGCCAGGAGGTCGCGGCAGGTGTCGCTGAAGGCCTCCGGCAGATAGAGCGCGTAGCCGCCGGGCAGCGGGCAGAAGCAGGTGTCCAGGTGATAGAAGCGGGGATCGACCAGCTTGAGGCGGTGGATCGGCGTCCGGATGTGGCGCGCGAGGCTGGCCGGCGTCGTTTCGTCCGAACGCGGGCCGCCGCCCAGCCAGAGCCGTCCCTCGGCATCGAAGAGCGCGTCGCCCGCGCCTTCGAAAACGGTGCCGTTCGGCAAATCGATGCAGGTCCATCCCGCCGCTTCGAACCAGGCGCGGTTGATCGCTTTTTCTCCCTGGCGCTGCGGATGCCGGAAATTGGAGAGGATGAATTTCTTTTCGCGCGCCAGCGGCAGGCCGGCATTGGCCGTAAAAACCAGGTCCGGCCAGGCCGGGTCGCCGGCGATCAGCTTGACGTCGGCGAGCGCCGAGAGCTTGCCGTGGAGCAGGTGCCACTGTCGTGCCGCGAGTTCGGGCGAAACATGGCCGATCTGGTGCCGCATCCAGGGATTGATTTCATAGTTGACGGCGAACCCTTCCGGGGTGCACATCACCAGCGTTTCAGGCATCGCGGTTTCCTCGGTCATCTGCTCGGCAATCGAAAGGGCTGGGCAGCGCCGGCTGACTCCGAGAAGCGCTTTCCTAGCCCAAACCCACCGCCGTTAGTCCATTGACGACGGGCTGTCGTTCCATCAGGCATTGCGGCAACTGCCTGGATCTGATGCTCTCGGCCATCGCCTTGTTGAAAGCCGTCGTCTGTCGCCCGAAGGCTTCGCGCTCGCGGAGGCTGTTCCGGGTGGCGACGATGCTCTTGATGCAGCGCCAGCGATTGCCAGCCTTGGTGCTGATCTTGCGCACTTCATCGACAGGATGCCGCGTCCTGCAGTGGTAGCAGAAAATCGTATCGGTCATGGCTGGTCGCAACCTCAAGAGGAGACGCTGGCTATGGTCCGGCAGGATTGTTGCGCGCGTATGACACTCGCCGCACGCGACGAGTGCTGGCATGATGTGCTTATTCGTTCCCATTTTCCACGTTCCGATTCGGGAGCGCCGATGGATGCATTCTGGATACTGATCCTGCTGATCGCCATCTCGGGCTATTTTTCGCTCGCCGAGATGGCCTTGGCGTCGGCCCGCCGTTCGCGCCTGCACCCGCTGGCCGAAGCGGGCGAGCTGCGCGCCGTGCAGGCGCTGGCCATCAAGGACCAGCCGAGCCGCCTGCTCGCCGCGACACAGACCGGTGTGACTGCGGCGGCATTGCTCTCCGGCGTTTTCGGCGAGTCGGCGCTGAAGGAAGGCTTCGCAGAGCTCGTCGTGCGCTGGCTGCCGTTTGCAGCCGCCGCCCGGGAGGAAATCGCGCTGACCGTGACGATCGCCCTGGTCACCGCCTTCAGTATCGTGTTCGGCGAAATCGTGCCGAAGCGCATCGCCATCGCCCACCCGGAAAAGGTGGCGATGTTCTGCGCGCCGGCCATGACGCTGTTCATCCGCGCCATCTCGCCGGCGATCCATCTGCTGTCCCGGTCGGCCGATCTCGTGCTGCGCGCCTTGCCGGTGCGCGCCGCGCCGGCTGTGATCAGCGTCGAGGACATCCTCGCCTACGTCGACGAAGGTCGGCGCGCCGGCGAAATCGCGCCCGAGGAAAGCCATCTGATGGGCAACGTGCTGCGCCTGGAAGACCGGCGCGTCGCGGCGATCATGACGCCGGCCACTGATGTCGCCTACCTCGATCTGCAGCGTCCGCGCGAACACAACCTCGGCGTGCTGCGCGAGTCGCCGCATGCCCAGATGCCGATCTGTAAAGGCCATCTGCAGCATGCGATCGGCGTCGTCGAAAGCCACGACATCCTGCAGGCGGCGCTGGCCGGCGAGCTCGACTTCGCCAAGATCCCGATGACGCCGCCGCGCTTCGTTCCCGGCTCGCTGACGCTGATCGAGCTGATGCGCACCTTCCACGCCCAGCGCGTGACGTTCGCCTTCGTCGTCAACGAATTCGGCCAGACCGAGGGCATCGTCACCCTCGACGATCTGCTGCAGACCGTGGTCGGCGACATGATGCCTTTCGCCGACGATCCCGACGAAGCACTGGCGGTGCGCCGTGCCGATGGCTCCTGGCTGCTCGACGGCCTCCTGGCGGTCGACGAAATGAAGGACAAGCTCGGCCTGCGCGTCGTCCCCGACGAGACCTTCGGCAACTTCCACACGGTCGGCGGCTTCGTGCTCAACTCGCTGGGGCGCATTCCGAAGAAAGGCGAAAGCTTCGATTACGCCGGCTGGAAATTCGAAGTGGTCGATGTCGAGCGCAACCGTGTGGACGAGGTGCTGGCTTCGCCGCTGCCGGACGACGGGCCGGCCTGAAAGCGGGGCAGCACGGCAACATCGTCGGCGAAATGGGCATCGTTTCTCCCGGGCAGCGCGCGGCAACGGTCGTCGCCACAACGGATTGCGACTTCGTCGCGATCGACGAAAAGCGTTTCCTCTACCTTGTGCAACAAACTCCGTATTTCGCCACCCAGGTCATGCGCGTCCTGGCCGAGCGGCTGCGCGCTGCGAACCAGCTGGTCGCGCCGATCGAAGACATCTGAGCGCTGTGTGGTGGCTGACGGCAGCGCTCAAGCCATCAGCGCAATCGCATGCGGGATGACTTCCCCGGCAAAGCGCCGCTTCCGGCAGAGACGAGAGGGATTAAAGGTTTTTTTAGTTGTTGTCTTTGATATTAAAGAACGCTTTAATACGCGATGAGCGAATAGAAGATGTCTTTAAAATGAAACGATCCACTGGAACCTACGCCATCTCGAGCACCTTGGGTGAATCCGTCCGGGCCTTCGTTCCGCATCCGCTCCCGCCTGCCGACCCGGCGCTTGCACAAGATTCGTTCATCGAACAGAACCGGCAGGCGGAACTGGCGCTTGCCCGTCTGTCCGGCGTGTCGGGACTGGTGCCGTCGGTGGATTGGCTGCTGTATGGCGCAATCCGCAAGGAAGCCTTGCTCACCTCGCAGATCGAGGGAACACAGGCGACGCTGACCGACTTGTTCGACGAGGAAGCCGGGTTCGCGGTCAGCAACACGGATGATGTGGAGGAGGTCACCAACTACCTGCGCGCGTTCCGGCTTGTCCAGGACCAGCTGCGCGATCCCTGCGGATTGCCGGTCAGCGTTCGCCTGCTGTGCGAGGCCCACCGCTTGCTGCTCGACGGGGTGCGAGGGGCGGGCAAACAACCTGGGGAGTTGCGGCACTCACAGAACTGGATTGGCGGCACTCGTCCAGGCAACGCCGCCTTCGTGCCGCCGCCGGCTGATCGGGTGGCAGGTTTGCTGGGTGATCTGGAACGCTTCATCCACGAGTCGTCGCCGGCGCTCCCGCCGCTCGTGAAGATTGCGCTGGTACACGCCCAGTTCGAAACCATCCACCCCTTTCTGGATGGCAACGGACGCATCGGCCGCCTGCTGATCGCCGCGCTGCTGGAGCACTGGGGTTTGTTGCCCGAACCACTGACGTATCTGAGCGGCTACCTGAAACAGCACCAGGCCGAGTATTACCGGCGACTTTCGATCGTCCGCACGGAAGGTGACTGGGAGTCGTGGGTCGCGTTCTTCCTGGATGGGGTGGCTACGGCAGCGACCGACGCCGAGCGCGGCATCGTCGCCATCGCCAGCTTGGTGGCGGCCGATCGACGCCGCTTGCTCGAATCGCCCAGGGCCGGCCCCGCCAGCTATCGCCTGTTCGAGATGCTGCCGATGATGCCTCGCTTCACCGTCGAGCGGGTGCGGCAGCAGCTGGATACCAGTTTTCCGACGGCGAATGCGGCCGTCAAGGTACTCGAGGATCTTGGCATCGCAACTGAGATGACCGGGCAGAAGAAAAATCGCAGTTACAGCTACCAGCCGTATATCGAACTGCTGACGCGTTGATGCGAATATCCCCCGCGTCAGCCCGGAAGGCTGTCGCGGGGGACTCAAGCCGGCAGCGAGCTCAGCTCAATTCGAGCAGCAAATCCTTGGCGTTGATCGTTTCGCCCGAGCGGACGTGCACGGCATGCACGGTCGCATCGTGTTCGGCGGTGAGCATGGTTTCCATCTTCATCGCTTCGATCGAGAGCAGCGGATCGCCTTTCTTTACGTTTTGCCCGACCTTGACGGCGATCGTCACGACCATACCGGGCATCGGTGCGCCGACGTGCTTGAGGTTGCCTTCCTCAGCTTTCGGCTTGCTGCGGGCGGTGGCGAGACCGGCTTTCGGCACGCGCACGGTACGCGGCTGGCCGTTGAGTTCGAAGAAGACCTTGATCTTGCCTTCTTCGTCGACGGTGTCCGAGCGGCCGGTTTGGCGCACGACGAGCGTTTTTCCCTTGTCGATATCGACGGCGATTTCCTCGCGGTCGAGCAGGCCGTAGAAGAAGGGCGAGGTCGGTAGCAAGGAAACGTCGCTGTACTCGCGGCGGTGCTCGGCGTAGTCCTTGAACACCTTCGGGTACATCAGGTAGGAGGCGAGGTCGGTATCGGTGATGTGGCGGCCGACAGCGTGCTCAGCTTCGGCGCGTTTGGCTTCGAGGTCGACTTCCGGCAGATGGTCGCCGGCGCGCCCCTGCATCGGCGCTTCGCCGCGCAGCACCTTGGTCTCCAGCGCTTTCGGGAAGCCATCGGGCGGAAAGCCGAGTTCGCCCTTGAACAGCGAGATGACCGATTCGGGGAAGGCGATTTCGCGCGCCGGATTGCTCACATCGGCCGGCTTCAGGTCGTTGGCGACCATGAACAGCGCCATGTCGCCGACCACTTTCGAGGTCGGCGTGACCTTGACGATGTCGCCGAACAGCACGTTGACGTCGGCGTAGGCCTTCGAGACTTCCGGCCAGCGGTGTTCGAGGCCGATGGCGCGCGCCTGTTCGCGCAGGTTGGTGTATTGGCCGCCGGGCATCTCGTGGTTGTAAACATCGGAAGTGCCGGCACGGATGTCGGCCTCGAAGGGCACGTAGCTGCGCCGCACGCCTTCCCAGTAGTGCGAGAGCGCCTGCATGGCGGCGAGGTCGATGCCGGGGTCGCGCGGCGAGCCTTGCAGCGCGGCGGCAATCGAGCCGAGGTTGGGTTGCGAGGTGAGTCCGCTCATTGCGTCGAGCGCGCCGTCGACGGCGTCGCAGCCGGCGTCGATCGCGGCGAGCACCGAGGCGGCCGCGATGCCGCTGGTGTCGTGGGTGTGGAAGTGGATCGGCAGGCCGACCTCCTGCTTGAGTACCCTGACCAGTTCGTGCGCCGCGCGCGGCTTGCAGATGCCGGCCATGTCCTTGATGCCGAGGATGTGCGCGCCGGCCTTTTCCAGCTGTTTGGCGAGGCCGACGTAGTACTTGAGGTCGTATTTCGAACGCTTCGCGTCGAACAGGTCGCCGGTGTAGCACAGGGTGCCTTCGCACAGCGCGCCGGTCTCGATCACCGCGTCCATCGCGACGCGCATGTTGTCCACCCAGTTCAGCGAATCGAAGACGCGGAAGACATCGACACCGTTCTTTGCCGCCTGCTGCACGAAGTAGCGCACGACGTTGTCGGAATAGTTGGTGTAGCCGACGGCGTTCGAGGCGCGCAGCAGCATCTGGAAGAGGATGTTCGGCGTCGCTTCGCGCAGGCGGGTGAGGCGCTCCCACGGATCTTCCTTGAGGAAGCGTAGCGCCACGTCGAAGGTCGCGCCGCCCCAGCATTCCATCGAGAAGAGCTGCGGCAGCAGGCGTGCGTAATGCGGCGCGACCTCGATCATGTCGCGCGAACGCATGCGCGTGGCGAACAGCGACTGGTGCGCGTCGCGCATCGTCGTGTCGGTGAGCAGCACCTGCGGCTGCGCCTTTATCCACTGCGCGAACTTGTCGGCGCCGAGTTCCTTCAAGAGATCGCGCGTACCCTTGGGAATCGGTGCGGTGAGGTCGCACACCGGCTTGATCGGCTGCGCGAGCGGCAGTTTCGGCAGGACGCGGCCCTTCATCTCGGGGTTGCCGTTGATCGCCACTTCGCCGAGGAATTTCAGCAGGCGCGTCGCGCGGTCGCGGCGTTTCTGGAACTGGAAGAGTTCGGGCGTCGTGTCGATGAAGCGCGTCGTGCATTCGCCCGAACGGAAGAGCGGGTGGGCGATGACGTTTTCGAGGAACTGCAGGTTGGTCGCCAGGCCGCGCACGCGGAATTCACGTAGGGCCCTGTCCATGCGCGCCGCCGCTTCGTCGGGCGTGTGGCCCCAGGCGGTGACCTTGACCAGCAGCGAGTCGTAGTAGGGCGTGATCACCGCGCCGGCATACGCGGTGCCGGCATCGAGGCGGATGCCGAAGCCGGCCGCGCTGCGATAGACGGCGATCTTGCCGTAATCCGGCGTGAAGTTGTTTTCCGGGTCTTCGGTGGTGACGCGGCACTGCAGGGCGTGGCCCTTCAGCGTGATGTCCTGCTGCAGCGGGATGAACGAATCGTCGTCGCCGACGCGCGCGCCTTCAGTGACGCGGATCTGCGCCTTGACGATGTCGACGCCGGTGACCTGCTCGGTGACCGTGTGCTCGACCTGGATGCGCGGATTGACCTCGATGAAGTAGTACTTGCCGGTATCGACGTCGTACAGGTATTCGACCGTGCCGGCGTGGCTGTAGCCCGATTCCTTGGCCAGGCGCAGCGCCGAGGCGCACAGTTCCTGCCGCGTCGCTTCGTCCATGTACGGTGCCGGGGCGCGTTCGACGACCTTCTGGTTGCGGCGCTGCACCGAGCAGTCGCGCTCGAAGAGGTGCACGAGGTTGCCGTGCGTGTCGCCGAGCACCTGCACTTCGACGTGGCGCGCGCGGCGCACGAGTTTTTCGAGATACACCTCGTCGTTGCCGAAGGCGGCCAGCGCCTCGCGCTTGGCGACGTCCATCATCGGTGCCAGGTCGGCTTCGCTTTCGATCACGCGCATGCCGCGTCCGCCGCCGCCCCAGCTCGCCTTGAGCATCAGCGGATAGCCGACCTCGAGGGCCATTTTCTTCGCGCCGGCCAAATCGTCGGGCAGGGCGTCGGTCGCCGGCACCACCGGCACGCCGGCCTTGATCGCCACGGCACGCGCCGCGACCTTGTTGCCCAGCGTGCGCATGACATCGCCCTTGGGGCCGATGAAGGCGATGCCGGCGGCTTTGCAGGCATCGGCGAAATCGGGGTTCTCCGAGAGGAAGCCATAGCCCGGGTGAATCGCGTCGACCTCGGCCTCTTTCGCGATGCGGATGATGTCGTCGATGTCGAGATAGGCCTGAATCGGCTTCTTGCCGGCGCCGACGAGGTAGGACTCGTCGGCTTTGAAGCGATGCAGCGCGAAACGATCCTCGTTGGAGAAGATGGCGATCGTGCGAATCCCCATTTCGGAGGCGGCGCGCAGCACGCGGATGGCGATTTCGCTACGGTTGGCGACGAGCAGGCTTTTGATTTTCTTCATGGCGGAAGGCGGGGTAAAAGAGGTGGTGATGAGTTTTTTTAGTTGTAAGGTTGCCAGACAACTTTGAAAAAGGCAACCTTGAATCCGGCAATCAATGGGCCAGACTAGTAGCGTAGGGAACTTGCTTGGCTATCGATGAGTCCATTAGCACAACAGGGGGGCCTGAAAATGACACTACATGAGCATTTGCATCGGTCGTTGAGACAGTTCAGCAGTCCGCTTAATGCGGCCTTGAGCGAGCGGGACGTCCAGACGCAATCGCATAGCGAACGTGTCGTGCTGATCGCCGAGGAGCTCGGGCGGGAGTGCGGTTTTGCCGAGGGCGAAATCGAGATGCTGAAGATCTGCGCCTCTTTTCACGACATCGGAAAAATCGGCATCCCCGATCATGTCCTGCTCAAACCGGCGAGCTTCGACGACGCGGAGTGGCAGGTCATGAAGACCCATCCGGCGATCGGCGAGCGGATCATCCGGGCGATCGACGCCGACGGCGCCGAAATGATCGCCACGGTCGTGCGTCACCATCACGAACATTTCGACGGCGGCGGTTATCCCGATGGCTTGGCCGGCGATGCGATTCCGATCTACTCGCGCATCTTGTCGATTGCCGACAGCTACGACGCGATGCGCTCCGCGCGCGCCTACCATCGCGGCAAGACGCACGGCGAGGTGCTCGAGGTGCTGCACAGCGAGGAGGGCGGAAAGCACGATCCCTGGCTGCTCAGCAAATTCTTCGCCATGTCCGGGCCGGCGATCAGCGCCTGACTGTCTTGCGCCGCTTTCGATCGCGGCGTCGAATGGTTCAAACAGCCAATCCCGGCATCAATCCTCCCGCGCCGACTGCTTCTTCAGTTCGGTCAGCGGGATGACTCCCGCTATCTCGATGCGCTTGCGGTCCGGTTCCACCGCGCTGAGTGGCGTCGCTTCGACCAGCGTCGCCCGGCTGCGGCGGGCGAGATCCTGATAGGTGCGCGTGCCTTCGATTTTCCAGGCGATTTCCTGCTCGCTGACCTGCCGGATGATTTTTGCCGGCACGCCGGCGACCAGCGAGCGCGGCGGTATTTCCATGCCGGCCTTGACGAAGGCGCAGGCGGCGACAATCGACGATTCGCCGATCACGGCGTTGTCCATGATCACCGCATTCATCCCGACCAGTGCGTTGCGGCCGACGCGGCAGCCGTGCAGCACGGCGCCGTGGCCGATGTGTCCGTCGGCTTCGACGACGGTATCGGTGCCCGGAAAGCCGTGCATGACGCAGGTATCCTGCACGTTGGCGCCGGCTTCGAGAATCAGGCGGCCGAAGTCGCCGCGCAGGCTGGCGCAGGGGCCGACATAGCAGCCGGCGCCGACGATCACGTCGCCGATCAATACCGCCGAAGGGTGAACGTAGGCGCTCGGGTCGATCACCGGCACGATGCCGTCGATCGCGTAAACACGGGGTTGGCTCATGTTGCGGCTCCTGGCTGGGGTTTTCCCGGGGTTTTCCTTTTGCTTGTCATTCTATAAAATGAAATCGGTTACGCAAAATAGAATTTTGTTGGCGGCGCAAAAATGGGGGAGCTGGCGGTGAGCGAGGAAATCGAAGGCAAAGATGGCGAAGGCAAGGAAGGCAAGCACGGCGTGCAGTCGATGGAGATCGGCGTACGCATTCTGCAGGCGATGGTGAACGGGCACCGCTCGATGATGCTCAAGGATATCGCCGCCGCCGCCGAAATGCCGGCGTCCAAGGTGCATCGCTACCTGGTCAGCCTGATCCGCGGCGGACTCGTCGACCAGGACCCGCTCACTTCGCGCTACGACCTCGGTTCCTTCGCGCTGACCATCGGGCTGGTCGCGGTCGACCGGCTCGACCGCATCCGCCTCGGCCTCAGCGCGATCGCCGAACTGCGCGACGAGATCAACGAGACGACGGCGCTCGCTGTATGGAGCGACAACGGACCGATCATCGTGCGCTGGGAGCGGCCGCGCCGGCCGATCACGGTCAACGTGGTGACCGGGACGGCGCTGGAAATCATCACCTCGGCGAGCGGGCGCGTATTCGGCGCCTGGATGCCGCGCGAAACGGTCGATCCGCTGGTCGCCCGGGAGTTGAAGAACCCGCACTTGCCCGACGCGTGGAATACGCGCCCCAAGGTCGAGGCGATTTTCGAGGCGGTGCGGCGTTCGGGGTTCGCCTCGGTTTCCGGCTACCACCTGGTGCCCGGCGTCGAAGCGGTTGCCGCGCCGGTATTCAACTTCAAGAACGAAATCACGCTGGCCATGCTGGTCGTCGGCGTGCAGGGCATGTTCGACATGAACCCGGACGGCAAGGTGGTGGCGGCGCTCAAGCGGGCATCGGCAGCGCTCTCGGCGCGCCTCGGTCATGACGCCGGCGCGCCTGTCGGCGTGCCGCACATCGGTCATGAGTAGCGAAACCCGCTCACAGCCCCGCTCGCAGCCAGACTCGCTGGGCGATCTCTTCTGCTCTTTCACGCTGCTCGCCCTGCAGGGCTTCGGTGGCGTTCTCGCGGTGGTGCAGCGCGAGCTGGTGGAGAAGAAGCGCTGGCTGACGAAGGAAGAGTTTCTCGAGGAGTGGGCGGTCGCGCAGATCATGCCCGGCCCTAACGTCGTGAATCTCTCGCTGATGATCGGCGGGCGCCATTTCGGCCTGCCCGGCGCGCTCGCCGCGCTGGCCGGGATGCTGACCGTGCCGCTCGTGCTCGTCCTGCTGCTCGCCGTGCTTTACGCCCAGGTCGCCAGCCATCCCGACGTGATCGGCGCGCTGCGCGGCATGGGTGCGGTGGCGGCGGGCCTGATCGTGGCGACCGGCCTGAAGCTCGCCGCCGTTCTGAAAAGAAATCCGCTCGGCGTTCCGCTGTGCGCCGCGCTGGGTCTTGCCTGCTTTGTCGGTGTCGCGCTGCTGCGCTGGCCGCTCGTCCATGTGCTGCTCGGGCTCGGTTCGCTGGCCTGCGTACTCGCCTACCGGAAGCTCAAGCGATGAACGACACCTTGTCGCTTTCCTTGCAATGGGGCGACTGGCTCTCCCTGTTCACGCACTATCTGTCGCTGTCGCTGCTGGCGATTGGCGGCGCGATCAGCACGGTGCCGGAGATGCACCGCTATCTGGTCGATCAGCAGCACTGGCTGAGCGAGGCGCAGTTCACTTCGTCGATCGCCATCGCGCAGGCGGCGCCGGGGCCGAACGTGCTGTTCATCGCGCTGATGGGCTGGAATGTCGGCGTCAATGCGGGCGGCATGGCGACCGGCCTGCTCGGTGCGCTGGTGCCGATGGTCGGCATGCTGCTGCCGAGCACGACGCTTTCCTACCTCGCCGCGCGCTGGGGGCATCGTAACCGCGAGCTGCGCGCCGTTCGCGCCTTCAAGGTCGGGATGGCGCCGATCGTCGTTGCGCTGCTCATCGCCACCGGCTGGATCCTGTCCAGCGCGCACAGCAATCCGCGCGAGGACTGGCGGGTGTGGCTGCTGACCGTCGCGACGACGCTAATTCTCTGGCGTAGCAAGGTCCATCTGCTCTGGCTGCTCGCCTGCGGCGCGCTGCTGGGCTGGTTTGGCGTGGTTTGACAGCACGTAGCGGTTCTTGCCGCGCTGCTTGGCAAGATACATGGCCTGGTCGGCATGGCGCAGCAGTGCGTCGGGGTCGCTGTCGTCGGTCGGGAAAATCGTGATGCCGAGGCTGCCCGAGATGCGGCGCTCGTGTCCCTGGACATTGATCGGTTCGGTCAGTGCCGCGAGAATCCGCGTCGCGGCGAGTTCGCATTCCTTGACGCTGCCGATGCCGACCAGCAGCAGCACGAATTCGTCGCCGCCGAGCCGCGCCACCGTATCTGCGGCGCGCAGGGTTTCCTTGAGGCGGCGGGCGACTTCGATCAGCAGCGTGTCGCCCGCTGCGTGGCCGAATTCGTCGTTGATTGCCTTGAAACCGTCGAGGTCCAGGTAGCCGAGCGCGACCAGCGCTTCCGTTCGTTTCGCCTGGGGCAGGGCCTGCGCCAGGCGGTCGGAGAGCAGGACGCGGTTCGGCAGACCGGTCAGCGCGTCGTAGTGGGCGAGGTGTTCGAGTTGGGCCTGCTGCGCCTTGGCGACGCTGATGTCGGAAAAGGTTCCGATGTAGTGGGTGATCTTGCCTTCGTTGTCGCGCACCTGCGAAATGCTCAGCAGCTCGGCATAGGTGCTGCCGTCCTTGCGCTGGTTCCAGACTTCGCCTTCCCAGAAACCCCGGTTCTCGATGGTCTCCCACATCGACTGGCAAAACTCCGGCGAATGCTCGCCCGACGCGAGAAACCCCGTCTGCTGTCCGATCACCTCGTCGCGCGCGTAGCCGGTGATTTCCGAAAAGGTCGGATTGACCTCCAGGATGATTTGCCTTTCGTCGCAGATCACGATGCCTTCATGGGCGTGCTTGAATACGCTGGCCGCCAGGCGGAGCCGGGATTCGGCCTGTTTCCGGTCGGTCGTGTCGCGGGTCACGGCGAGCAGTGAAATGACCTTGTCGTTGGCGTCGCGCAATGGCGCGGCATGGGTTTGCAACCAGCGGCGGGTGCCCCGTTTTCCGACGATCTCGAATTCCAGCGTGCCGGTTTCCCCTTGAAACACCCGTTGTCCCAGTTCCGTGAAGGCTTGACGATGTTCGGCCGCGACCAGGTTGATCAGGCCGACCGTGTTCACCTCGTCGACGCTATCGGCCTCGAGGAAGGCGAGCCCGACGCGGTTCATCTGCAGCAGTTCGCCTAGCGGTCCGAGCACCTTGACGCATTCCGGCTCGTTTTCGATGATCGCCCGCAAGCGTCGTTCGCTGGCGGCCAGCTTTGTCTGTGCCTGGTCGCGTTCGAGCGCGGAGCCGACCCAGCGTGCGAGCAGGCTGACGAATTCCTTGTCGCCTTCGTCGAAACCCCGCTGATACGGCTTCGGCGAGCTGAAGTTGACGGTGCCGAAGACCTTACCGCCGACATGGACGGGGGCGCCGATGTAGGCTTCGAGCTTGAACGATTGATAGCACGGGTGACCGAGGTAGGGCGAACGTCCCATCTCGGTGATGGCCACGACGCCGTTCTGCTCGATGGTGATCTGGCAGTAGGTTTCGTCGAAGGCGAAGGTCTGGCCGTTGCGCAGGGTGTCGGGCGGCGAGGTATGGGCGACAATGTTGTAAGTGTCATCGACGATGTGGCTGACGATGCCGAATTCGAGGCCGAGGTGCGTCGCGCCGATGCTCAGCGCCTGCTGCAACTGGTCGGCGATCGGCAGGTGGGAGAAGGCGCTGATCTGGTTGAGGCTGGCCAGGCTCTCGCGTTGCCGGCGCTCGGCGGCCTCGATGCGTTTGCGTTCGGTGATGTCCTCGATGATGGCGATGCCGCCGAGGATTTCACCGTGTTCGCTGCTCAGCGGCGCGCAGGCCATCGATATCCACAGGCCGAGACAGCCGAAACTGGTGAGGTAGGGGCCTTCGTAGCGCGCCGTTTCGCCGGCAATCGCCTGGCGCATGGGCGGGATGACCGACTGGTCGTGCAGCTTCGTGCAGTCCATGCCGCTCGCGTAACCGTGCGGCACCTGCATGATCTCCTCGAAACGGTCGTTGGCAAAGCTGACGACGAGGTCGGGGCCGTAATGCAGGATGCCGACCGGCGAGTTCTTGATCAGCAGCCGGTAGCGCTCGTCGCTCTCGCGCAGCCGCGCTTCGCTGTCCTGCAGCGCCTGCTGCTGGCGTTTGCGCTCGCTGATGTCGCGCGACGAGGCATAAAGAAACCGGGCGCCGTCCAGTTCGATGCCGACGACATTGATTTCGGCGTCGATGATCTCGCCGTTCTTCTTGCGGTGCCGCGCTTCGAATGTAGAGGCTTCCGGCTGGCGGAGCAGCCTGGGGAATATGCGGCCGACGAGTTCTTCGGATGGCCAGCGGGTTTCCCATTGCGTCAGGTTCATGCCGATCACTTCGCTGCGCTCGTAGCCCAGCATGGCGCAGAACTGTTCGCTAGCCTGGACGACGTTGCCGCGTTCGTCGAGGATGTGGATGCCGTCGCTGGCGTAGCGCAGATAGAGCTTGTTTCTCAGGCTTTCGCGCGAGATCTGGCGCATCAGGTAGAGCACGAACAGACCGGCAAGCAGGGAGAGCAGCGCAAAGGCGGCGATCCACGCGGCCGTCTTGTAGGCCTCGGCGTACCAGTCGGCCAGATAATCCTCGCTGGCCGTGCTGGCGATCACCAGCATGGGGGCCGCCGCGAGGCGGCGGTACGAAACGATGCGTTCCTTCAGGTCGATCGCGACGCGGGCGTAGAAGGTTGCGCGCGTCAGCCCGGACTCGGCGAGTTCGCGCAACTCCCTGGTGACGAGCTGGTTGCCGACGCCGCCGCCCTGTTCGACGGGAAGCGCGGGGTTGCGTCCGATCAAGCCGAAATCGGCGTCGCGCAGCGCGATGGAACCGGCGCTGCCGAGGTCGAAGCGGTTCAGGAAGGCGGTGAAGTAATCGAGGGAAATCGGCGCCGACACGACGCCGGCGAAGCGGCCGTCCGGGTAGTTGTAGCGCCGGGAAAAATTGACGATGTAGGTCTTGGCGACGCGCCCGACGCGCGGCTTCGAAAACTGCATGCCCGCCTCCGGATGGTCGCGCAGATGGCCGAAGTAGTCGCGATCGGCCCAGCTGACGCGGGCGTCCGGGTCCACCCCCTTGCCGAATACCACGAAGCCGTCGGCGTTGGCGACGCGGATGGCCTCCACTTCGGGCAGATGCTGCTCGAATTTCTCGAGGAAAAGCGTGGTCGGGCGCGGGTCGATTTTTCCGTTGGCGAGCTGACGCTCGAACTCGTCGGTGATCGCCCGCAGCGCCAGATCGATTTTTTCGATGCTGTTCGACAGACTCTGGTCGACGGCCTGGACGATGTTCTGCGTCAGGATCTGGGCACGCAACTCGGATTGCCGCCGTGTCTGCTGGAGCGAATGCGTCGAGAGCGCGATGACGAAAAGATTGGCGCAGAGAATGCTCGCGACAATCATTGTCCGAAGTCGGCCCGGAGAGACCCTGGCCAGTCCCGCGAATTTCGCCCGCATATTACGCCTTCATTGTTGTTCGAGGCAGCGTCAAAGCCTTTGGGGTAAGGCGCTGAGGGACCGATGCCACTCGGTTCGTGCCTCGCTTTGAAGTCGTATTATATGACGTTATGCATAGTTGGGCGAGTTAGGGGGAGAGCCATAGACGCAAAAAGCGCGAATGGCGCTCCTACCATGTCTTGGTGCGCTGGCCTCTATTTGCCGGCGCGTCGGCGCACGGTCACCGATTCGCCGCCGATCCCCCAGTTGTCGGTCGATACTTCTTCGATGACGACGACGGTGGTCTGCGGGTTCTTGCCGAGAACCTTCTGCAGCAGATTCGTCACGCCGCTGATCAGTTCGGCTTTTTGTTCGGCGCTGACGCCTTCGTTGGTGATCTTGATATTGACGTAGGGCATGTCAGCTCCTGATGAGTGGGGTGGATGGGCTAGGGCGCGAAGCGACGTAGGCGCCGAGGGATACGAAAACGAGTCCGGCCAGCAGCCAGCCGGTGAGCGGCTCGCCGAGCAGCGGTACGGCGAGTACGCCGGAGGTCACCGGCACCAGCGCCAGGAACGCCGCGGTGCGCTCCGGGCCGAGGCGGGCGACGGCGCGCAGGAAGAAGATCATGGCCAGAATGGTCGCGCCGACGCCCTGGAACAGCCCCTGCATGAGCAGCATCGAGAGCGGCGCGGTGTCGAGCGCCTTGGGCAGAAAGAGGGCGTAGGCCGGCAGGTAGAGGATGGCCGAGCCGAGCGCCACGGCGCGCGTCAGCGTCCACGGCGAGAAGCCCCCCTGCTTGGCCAGCACGCTGTAGAACGCCCAGGCCACCGACGAGCCGAACAGCAATCCGTCGCCGAGCAGCATCTCGGTGGAGAGGTGCGAGAAATACGGCTCGGCGGCGCAGACCACGCCGATCGCGATGCCGGCCAGGCCGATGGCGCGCAGTCGCGAGGGACGCGTGCCGACGATCAGCCAGACGACGGCGGTGATCAGGAAGGGTTGCATGCCCGAGAGCAGGATGCCGCCGTGCGCCGCCGGCGCGAACTTGAAGCCGCCATAGACCAGCACGCCGTAAAGCAGGCCGCCGACCAGGGCCAGCGCCCACAGACGCCGGTCGCGCCATTCGCCGCTGCGCAGCAGGCTGGCGGACAGCGGCAGGAGGATCAGCGAAGCGGTGATCAGGCGCAGGGCGAACACGTCGTAAGGCGTCAGCACGCTCTTGCCGCCCAGGCGCGAGACGAGGACGAAGCTGGTCCAGATGAGCAGCGTCGCGGCGGCGGCAAGATAACCGTCGAGCTGTTCCCGGGCGTGTTTCCGGCTGTCCGCGGCAGGCTGCACTTTGCTTTTCTCCATGGGGGCGATCACTTAGGGGAGGAAGCTTAATCGACTAAAAGATTCCTGTAAAATGAATAAATCAGACCGGAATGATCACCGGGAGAGAACGATGGAGCTCGAAGACCTGAAGATTTTTCGCGCCGTGGTGCGCGAGGGCGGTGTGACGCGCGCGGCGCTGAACCTGCATCGCGTGCAGTCGAACGTGACGACGCGCATCCGCCAGCTCGAAGGCAATCTCGGCGTGCCGCTCTTCATCCGCGAAGGCAAGCGCATGCTGCTTTCGCCGTCCGGGCGCGTCCTCCTCGATTATGCCGAGCGCCTGCTCGACCTGGCCGAAGAGGCGCGCGCCGCGGTCACCGAGGGCGCGCCGCGCGGGCGCATGCGCCTCGGCTCGATGGAGAGCACGGCCGCCGCCCGCTTGCCGGCCGTGCTGGCCGACTTCCATCAGCGCTACCCCGACGTCCAGCTCGAACTGCGTACCGGGCCGACCGGCCGCATGCTCGCCGAAGTGGTCGATGGCGTGCTCGACTGCGCGCTGGTCAGCGGCCCGGTGCAGGACGCGCGCCTCATCTCGTGGCCGGCCTTCAGCGAGGAGCTGGCGATCGTCGCGCCGGCCGGCCACCCGCCGATCCGCACGGCGCGCGACGTGCGGCAGCGCACGCTGCTCACCTTCGAAGCCAGTTGCGCCTACCGCCAGCGCCTGGAGAGCTGGCTGGCCGCCGACAGCGTGGTGCCCGAGCGCGTCGTCGAACTCTCGTCCTACCACGCGATGATCGGCTGCGCGGCGTCGGGCATGGGCATCGCCCTCGTGCCGCTCAGCCTGCTGGCGCTGCTTTCGGTTGAAAACACGGTTTCCATCCACCGCCTGCCGGCGCGCTTCGCGCAGACCGACACCGTCCTCGTCACGCGCGGCGGCAACCTCGCTCCAGCCGTAGCGGCCTTGCTCGAGGTGCTCGAACTGCGCCAGACGTCGGCCGGCGAAACGGCTGAAGCGGGTCTGGCGGCCTAAAAAACCTCGCTGCAAAGCACGGCGGTGGCGCGCAATCTCTCCGGCGGGGAGACTGCGCGCCGCCGCCGTTTTTCCGTGTAGTGCCGTGGGGAAGGGCTTTTTCGAACGTATTCTCAGACGGTGCGATCATGTTGCAAGAATTCCGCTTGACAGAACATATTCTGAAATACAGAATCAATCCAGATGCGATACAAAAATTAAAAACGATGTCTAATTTTTGAAGCACAACAGCCGTTCGGCGGGAAAACAACGGCGGAGGAGACGATCGATGCTTGCGCAGTTTCTGCAGTTCCTGTTTTCCGGCATCACCGTCGGCGCGACTTATGCGCTGGCCGCGCTCGGTTTTACGCTGATCTACAACGCCAGCAACGTGATCAACTTCGCGCAGGGCGAGTTCATCATGCTCGGCGGCATGCTCACTGTGTTCTTCATGGAGGTCGGGTTGCCGATGCCGGCGGCCATCGCGCTCGCCGTGCTGGTGCCGGCGATCGTCGGCGTGCTCGTCGAGAAGCTGGCGATCGAACCGGCGAAGGGCGCCGAGACGGTGACGCTGATCATCATCACCATCGGCTGCTCGCTGATCATCCGCGGCATCGTGCAGGTCTGGCTCGGCAAGAACACGCACACGCTGCCGCCCTTCACCGGCGGCGAGCCGATCGCCATCCTCGGCGCGACGCTGCTGCCGCAGAGCCTGTGGGTGCTCGGCGTGACCGCCGTCGTGGTCGCCGCGCTGTGGTATTTCTTCAGCCGCACGCTGGCCGGCAAGGCGATTCTCGCCACCTCGTTCAACCCGGTCGCGGCGCAGCTGGTCGGCATCAACACCAGCTGGGTGCTGTTCATCAGCTTCGCGCTGTCGGCGGCGCTCGGCGCGCTGGGCGGCATCCTGGTCGCGCCGATCACCCTCACTTCCTACGATATCGGCATCATGCTCGGCCTCAAAGGCTTCGTCGCGGCGGTCGTCGGCGGCCTTGGCAGCGGGCTGGGCGCGGTGCTCGGCGGCCTGCTGGTCGGCATCGTCGAAGCCATGTCGGCCGGCTACATCTCGTCGGCCTACAAGGACGCGGTGCCTTTCCTGCTCATCCTGGCGATTCTCTTCTTCATGCCGCGCGGCCTGTTCGGCGCCAAAGTGACGGAGCGGGTGTAAGCCATGACGCGCTCGCCCTACTTCGGCCTCTACCTCGTCGCAGCCGTCCTGCTCGTGCTGCCTTTCGTCCTGCCCAACGCCTTCTATATGGATCTGGCGATCCGCATGGCGATCAACGCGGTGATCGTGCTCGGGCTGAACCTGCTGATCGGCTTCGCCGGCCAGATCAGCCTCGGGCACGCCGGTTTTATTGGCATCGGCGCCTACGCCTCGGCGGTGCTGACCACGCACTTCAACTGGCATCCGCTGTTCGCCATGGCGGCCGGCGCGACGGCGTCGGCGATTCTCGCGGCGCTCGTCGCGCGGCCGATCTTCAAGCTCAAGGGGCATTATCTGGCGATGGCCACCCTCGGCCTCGGCATCATCCTGTCGATCGTCATCACCAACGAAGGGGCTTACACCGGCGGGCCGGACGGCATGCCGGTGCCGGGCTTCGCGCTGTTCGGCTTCGAACTCTCCGGCGAGAAACACTGGTACTGGGTGGTGGCGGCGGTGCTGGCGATCAGCATCTGGGCCTCGCTTAACCTGATCGATTCGCCCTTCGGCCGCGCGCTGCGCGCCTTGCACGGCTCGGAGGTGGCCGCGCAGGTGGTCGGCGTCGATGTGGTGCGCTACAAGGTGGCGATCTTCGTCATGTCGGCGGTGTTCGCCAGCCTGATGGGCAGCGTCACCGCGCACTACGTCGGCTTCGTGACGCCGGGCGTGGCCGGCTTCTTCCACTCGATCGAACTGGTGACCATGGTCGTTGTCGGCGGCATGGCCTCGGTCTATGGCTCGCTGATCGGCGCCGTGCTGCTCACCGCCTTGCCGCAGGCGCTGGCCACCTTCGAAGGCTGGGAAACCGTGGCCTTCGGCGCGATTCTGGTGCTCTGCATGATCTTCATGCCGAAGGGGCTGGTGCCGACGCTGGCGGCAAAATTCGGGAGGAAGGGCTGATGGCGCTGCTCGACGTAAGCAATCTCTCGATCTCGTTCGGCGGCGTCAAGGCCGTGCAGCATGTGAGTTTTTCGATCGACGCCGGCATCGTCTATTCGGTGATCGGCCCGAACGGCGCCGGCAAGACGACGCTGTTCAACCTGATCACCAGCGTCTACAAGCCGACCGAAGGCGAGATCAGGCTCGACGGGCGGAACATCGCCGGCGCCGGAACGCATGTGCTGGCGCGGCTCGGCGTGGCGCGCACCTTCCAGAACCTGCAGATCTGCATGAACATGAGCGCGCTCGAGAACGTCATGGTCGGCGCGCACCTGCGCCTCGACCGTAACCTGCTCAAGGCCGCGTTGCGCTTTCCCGCGCTGAAACGGCGCGACGCCGAATTGCGCGTCGAAGCCGCCGAACTGATGCGCTTCGTCGGCCTCGAAAAATACATCGAAGCGCGCGCCGATGCGATGCCCTACGGCGCGTTGAAGCGCCTGGAAATCGCCCGTGCGCTGGCCGCCAAGCCGCGCCTGCTGTTCCTCGACGAGCCGGCGGCCGGGTTGAACCCGAAGGAAACGATAGCGGTCGACCACCTGGTGCGCAAGGTCGCCGATTCGGGCGTCACCGTGGTCCTCGTCGAGCACGACATGAAGATGGTGATGAACCTCTCCGACCGCATCCTCGTGCTCGACTACGGCAAGAAACTCACCGAGGGCACGGCGGAGGAAGTGCGCCGCAACCCCGACGTCATCGCCGCCTATCTCGGCGCGCACGCATAGGGACAGACCATGGAAGCTCTGCGCATCATCGGCGACGAACATCGCAACCTGTGGCGCATCGCGGTGACGATGGATCAGCTGCGCAGCGAGATCGAGGAGGGCGCCGCGGCCGATCCGAAACTGTTCAACGCGATCTTCGACTACATCGACGAATTCATCGACCGCATGCATCACCCGAAAGAGGACGATTTCCTCTTCCGCCGGCTGCGCGAGCGCAGCGCCGAGGCGGCGGCCATCCTCGACCGCCTGCAGGCCGAGCACCGCAACGGGCCGGAGAATCTCCGGCGCCTGCGCGAGCGGCTCGGTGTTGCCGCATCGTCGCCCGAAGCAAGCCGCCAGTTCGCCGAGGCGCTGAAGAACTACACCGACGGCCTCAAGTCGCACATCCGCAGCGAAGAGAAGGACGTCATGCCGCTCGCGCGCACGGCGCTCAGCGCAGCCGACTGGGCGGAGATCGACGCCGCTTTCGCCGACAATGCCGACCCGCTGTTCGGCGCCAAGGCGCAGGCCGAGTTCCGCGAGCTCTTCCACCGCATCGCCAGCCTGGCGCCGGAGTCGATCGGCCTCGGCGCGCAAAGTGTCGGTGAGCTGATTCCGGATGCGACGATCGTCCTCTCGATCAAGTCGCTCGAAAGCAGCTACGGCCGCATCAAGGCGCTGCGCGGCATCGACCTCGAAATCCGCAAGGGCGAGCTGGTCGCGCTGGTCGGCGCCAACGGCGCGGGGAAGACCACGCTGCTGCGCGCGATTTCCGGCGTGCAGCCGGTCGCTTCGGGCAGCATCCACTTCATGGGCGAGGACATCACCCGCCTGCGCGCCGACCTGCGCATGCGGCGCGGCATCTGCCAGTCGCTCGAAGGCCGGCAGGTTTTCGGCCCGCTGTCGATCGAGGACAACCTGCGCCTCGGCGCCTACACGCAGCCCAAATCGCAGGTCGAGGGCGATCTCGAAAAGATCTGGGCGATGTTCCCCATCCTCAAGGAAAAGCGCGCGCTGCCGGCCGGCACGCTGTCCGGCGGCCAGCAGCAGATGCTGGCCATCGGCCGCGCGCTGATGGGGCGCCCCAAGCTGCTGCTGCTCGACGAGCCGTCGATGGGCCTCGCGCCGCTGCTCGTCGAGGAAGTATTCAACGTCGTCAAGTCGCTCAAGGCGCAGGGCATGACGATTTTCCTCGTCGAACAGAACGCCTTCGCCGCGCTGGCCATCGCCGACCGCGGCTACGTGCTGGAAACCGGCGCAACGACGATCACCGGCACTGGCCGCGAATTACTCGAAAACGAGGACGTGAAGTCCGCGTACCTCGGTATGTAGTCAATGCTTTTACCCCTTCAGCATTCAATGGAGCACGCCATGAGCCAACCCACCGAAAAGAAATTCGCCTCGGTTGCCGATCTCGAAGAGAAAAAAACCACCTTCGCCCGGCTCTCCGAGCACTGCTGGGCTTACACCGCCGAGGGCGACCCGAACACCGGCGTGATCGTCACCGACGACGCGGTGCTGATCTGCGATGCGCTCGCGACGCCGGTGATGGCCGCCAAGCTGATCGCCGAGATCCGCAAGGTGAGCCTGGCGCCGATCAAATACGTCGTGCTCTCGCACTACCACGCCGTGCGCGTGCTCGGCGCTTCCGGCTACCAGGCCGAGGGCATGCAGCAGATCATCGCCAGCCAAGGTACCTACGAACTGATCGTCGAGCGCGGTGCGCAGGACATGATGTCCGAGTACGAACGCTTCCCGCGCCTATTCGAGAACTTCGAGTCGATCCCGGGGCTGACCTGGCCGACGCTGGTCTTCAAGCAGGAAATGACGCTGTGGATGGGCAAGCTCGAGGTCAAGGTCATGCATCTCGGACCCGGCCACACCAAGGGCGACACCATCGTCTGGATTCCCGCTGAAAAAGTCCTGTTCTCCGGCGACCTCGTCGAATGCGACGCCGCCTGCTACACCGGCGACGCGCAGCTCGAGGAATGGCCGGCGACGCTCGCCGCCGTGCGCGCGCTGGGCGCCGAGAAGATCGTTCCGGGACGCGGCCCGGCGCTGACCAGCGCCGCCGAGATCGCGCGCGGCCTCGACTACACGACCGACTTCGTGACCACGCTGCTCGCCAGTGCGAAGGAGGCGGTGGCCGCCGGCATGAACCTCAAGGAGGCGATGGCGCACGTGCGCCGGGCGATGGACCCGAAATTCAGCCAGGTCTTCATCTACGAGCACTGCCTGCCCTTCGACGTGACGCGCGCGGTGGACGAGGCGAGCGGCATCAAGCATCCGCGCATCTGGACGGCCGAGCGCGACAAGGAGATGTGGCACGGCCTGCAGGCTTGATACGACAAATGCGTAACCCGACGTTGTCGGTGTGTCGGATTGATGTGGAAATTCCGGAGGAGACGAGACAATGCTCAGCACTTACAAATATCCGAAATTCGAGTACGTCAAACCGCCGGAGCAGCGCGGCGAGCCAAGCCGCCGCTATCCGGCCGTGGTCGTCGGCGGCGGCCCGGTCGGCCTCGCGGCGGCGATCGATCTGGCGCAGCACGGCACGCCGGTGCTGCTGCTCGACGACGACGATACGGTCTCGGTCGGCTCGCGCGGCGTGTGCTACGCCAAGCGTGCGCTCGAAGTGCTCGACCGTCTCGGCGTCGGCGACGCCTGCGTCAGGAAAGGCGTGAGCTGGAACGTCGGCCGCACCTTCTTCCGCGAGGAGGAGGTGTACAACTTCAACCTGCTGCCGCAGCCCGACCACAAGCGGCCGGGCATGATCAACCTGCAGCAGTACTACCTCGAGGAGTTCCTCGTCACGCGTGCGCAGCAGTTGCCGAACATCGACCTGCGCTGGAAGAACAAGGTCATCTCGGTGCAGCAGGGCGTCGACAAGGTGACGCTGCAGGTCGAGACGCGGGACGGCATCTACGCCATCGAAACCGACTGGCTGATCGTCGCCGACGGCGCGCGCAGCAGCATCCGCAAGATGATGAACCTCGACATCGAGGGCAAGATCTTCATGGATCGCTTCCTCATCGCCGACGTCGTGATGAAGGCCGATTTCCCGGCCGAGCGCTGGTTCTGGTTCGATCCTCCCTTCCATCCGGGGCAGTCGGTGCTGCTGCACCGGCAGGCCGACAACGTCTGGCGCATCGACTTCCAGCTCGGCTGGCAGGCCGATCCCGAGGAGGAGAAGAAGCCCGAGAAGGTGATCCCGCGCATCAAGGCGATGCTCGGCGATGATCGGGAGTTCGAGTTGGAGTGGGTCAGCGTCTACACCTTCCAGTGCCGGCGCATGAACGACTTCCGGCACGGCCGCGCGCTGTTCATCGGCGACGTCGCGCACCAGGTCAGCCCGTTCGGCGCGCGCGGCGCCAACTCGGGCATCCAGGACGCCGACAACCTGATCTGGAAACTCAAGCTGGTGCTCGACGGCAAGGCGCCCGAAGCGCTGCTCGACAGCTACGCCGAAGAGCGCGAATTCGCCGCCGACGAGAACATCATGAACTCGACGCGCTCGACCGATTTCATCACGCCAAAGAGCAAGACCTCGCTGACCTTCCGCAACGCCGTGCTGACCCTGGCGCGCCACTATCCGTTTGCGCGTGCGCTGGTGAACTCGGGCCGCCTCTCGGTGCCGGCCGTCCTCGCCGAGTCCTCGCTCAACACGCCGGATCGCGAGACCTTCAACGGCGAGATGGTGCCCGGCGCGCCGATGGACGACGCGCCGATCCGCGAGAACGATAAGAGCGTCTGGCTGCTCGACGCGGTGCGCGACCGCTTCATGGCGCTGTGCTACGTCGACGACCCGGCCACGGTCGATGCCGCGACCGTCAGGGTGCTCCGCTCGCTGGCCGATGCCCCGATTCCGATCGAGGCGGTGCTGGTTTCCGCGCGCGGCAGCGTCGGGCCGGACGGCTTGCGCAGCTTCGAGGATTACACCGGACGCTTCGCCGAGCGCTACGACGCGAAGGGCGGCACCGTCTATCTGCTGCGCCCCGACCAGCACGTCGCCGCGCGCTGGCGCAGCATCGACGCCAAACAGATTCGCGCCGCACTGGCGCGCGCCACCTGCAACGCCCTGAATGATGGGCGCAGCACATCAGAGGAAGTGCCCTTGGGGCATACGTGAGGAGACAGCCATGAGCGCACTGAACACCAAATCGAACTTCGGCGAAGCCGGCAAGCGCTACTTCCGCGCCTTTTCGCCCGGCGACGACTTCTACGAAATGCTGATCGAGACGCACCGCGACCTGTCCGACGAGCAAAGCGCGCTGCTCAACGCGCGCCTGATCCTGCTCCTCGCCAATCACATCGGCGACCTCGGTGTACTGCGCGAGGCGATGAAGATCGCCCGCGAGGATGTTTAAATCGGAGACGATCATGGAAATCAAGAGAATCCACCACGTAGCCTATCGCTGCAAGGATGCCAAGGAAACCGTCGAGTGGTACGGCAAGTACCTGGACATGAAGTTCGTGCTGGCGATCGCCGAGAACGAGGTGCCGTCGACCGGCGAGCCCGATCCCTACATGCACATCTTCCTCGACGCCGGGCAGGGCAACATCCTCGCCTTCTTCGAGCTGCCGACCAAGCCGCCGATGGGGCGCGATCCGAACACGCCGGAATGGACGCAGCACCTGGCGCTCGAAGTCGATTCGCTGGACACCCTGCTCGCCGCCAAGGCGCGCCTCGAGGCCGGCGGCATATCGGTGATCGGGCCGACCGATCACACGATTTTCAAATCGATCTACTTCTTCGACCCGAGCGGCCATCGCCTCGAACTCGCCGCCAACACCGGCACGCCGAAGATGATGGCGGATCTCGACGACGTAAAATGGGCCATGCTCAACGAGTGGGCGATAACGAAAAAAGCCCCGGCGCATGCGCGCTGGATGCATGATGGCAGCCTTGCCGGACAGGAGAAGAAGCCGTGAAACTCGCCACGCTCAAGGCCGGCGGCCGCGACGGAACGCTGGTCGTGGTCAGCCGCGATCTGACCCGCTGCCAGAGCGTTCCCGCCATCGCGCGCACGCTGCAGGCGGCGCTCGACGATTGGGATGCGCTCGCGCCGCAATTGCAGGAAGTCTATGAGGCGCTGAACAACAACGCGGCGCGCCACGCCGGGCCCTTCGACGAGACGCTGTGCCACTCGCCGCTGCCGCGCGCCTACCAGTGGGCCGACGGCTCGGCCTACATCAACCATGTCGAGCTGGTGCGCCGTGCGCGCGGCGCCGAACTGCCGCCGTCGTTCTGGACCGATCCGCTGATCTATCAGGGCGGCTCCGATTCCTTCGTCGGCCCGCGCGATCCGATCCAGGTGCTGTCGGAAGACTGGGGCATCGACCTCGAAGCGGAAGTGGCGGTGATCAGCGGCGACATCGGCATGGGCGCGACGCCCGAGCAATGCGCGCGCGCCATCCGGCTGCTCATGCTGGTGAACGACGTGTCGCTGCGCAACCTGATTCCGAACGAGCTGGCCAAGGGCTTCGGCTTCTTCCAGTCGAAGCCGGCCTCGGCCTTTTCGCCGGTCGCCGTGACGCCGGACGAACTGGGCGACGCGTGGCAGGGCGCCAAGGTGCATCTGCCGCTGCGCGTGCAGCTCAACGGCCAGCCCTTCGGCCAGCCGAACGCCGGCGTCGACATGACCTTCGACTTCTCCCAACTGCTCGCCCACGTCGCCAGAACGCGCGAGCTGGAAGCCGGGAGCATCGTCGGCTCGGGCACCGTCTCGAACAAACAGGGCGGCCTCTACGGTTCGTCGATCGAAAACGGCGGCGTCGGCTACTGCTGCCTGGCCGAGGTGCGCATGTACGAAACCATCGAGGGCGGCGCGCCGAAAACGCCCTTCCTGAAATACGGCGACCAGGTGCGCATCGAAATGCTCGATGCCGACGGCAAAACGATTTTCGGCAGTATCGAGCAGACCGTTGCCAGATATCCGGACTAGGGAGTTGGCCGCATGATGCTGCCCTGCAGGCCGCGCCAATGCACGATCCGCAGCGGTGCATAGCGGAGAGCAAGCAAATACGCCACTCTCCACGATGTACAGCCGGAGAACAAGAACCGTAGCGGCCTCCAGGGCAGTGCCGCATGACGGCGCCGCGCCCATCGCTCGGGCTGGCGGTCTTGCTGACGACGCTGGTCGCCCTCGGCCCGCTGTCGACCGACCTCTATCTGCCGGCGCTGCCGACGCTGGCCCGGGTGTATGCCACCGACGCCGCGCGCGTGCAGCTGACCCTCTCGGTTTTTCTCGCCGGCTTTGCCTGCGGCCAGCTTTTCTACGGCCCCTTATCCGACCGCTTCGGCCGCCGGCCGATCCTGCTCGGCGGCCTGTTCCTCTACTTCATTGCTTCGCTCGGCTGCGTGCTGGCCGGCAGCATCGAGACGCTGATCGCCATGCGCTTCGTGCAGGCGCTCGGCGCCTGCGCCGGGCCGGTGCTCGGCCGCGCCATCGTGCGCGACGTGTGGGGCGCCAACGAGTCGGCGCGCGTCATCGCCTACATCGGCGGCGCGATGGCGATCGCGCCGCTGGTCGGGCCGACGCTCGGCGGTTTCCTGACCGTGCTGTTCGGCTGGCAGGCCAACTTCGCCGCGCTCGCGCTGTTTTCCGCGATCCAGTGCGTCGCCGTCGCGCGCATGCTGGCCGAGAGCAATCTGCAGCGCGATCCGCAGGCGACCACGCTGCGCGCGATGGCCGCCAACTTCGGCCGGCTGCTCGCCGACCGCCGCTATGTCGGCTATCTGCTGACCTTCTCCTTTTCCTACAGCGCGCTGTTCGCCTTCATCTCGGGCTCGTCGTTCGTGCTCAGCGCGCGCTTCGGGCTGGCGCCGCAGATCTACGGCATGTGCTTCGGCATCGTCGTCGCCGGCTATCTCGTCGGCTCGCTGCTCTCGGGCCGGCTGGTGCGGCGCTTCGGCAGCGACCGTTTGCTGGCCTGCGGCGCCTGGCTCGGGGCCCTGGCTGGCGCGACGATGTGGGCGCTCGAGTGGAGCGGCATTCAGCAGGGGCTAGCCGGCCTCGCGGCGATCCTCGCGCCGATGTTCTTCTGCACGGTGGCCACCGGTCTCGTCATGCCCAACGCGATCGGCCGCGCGCTGGCGCCGTATCCGGCGATGGCCGGTTCGGCGTCGGCGCTGATGGGTTTTTGCCAGATGAGCATCGCGGCGCTGGTCGGCGTCGCGGTGGGGCATGGCCTTGCCGATGGCGGTGGCGCATTATCGGCGGCGGTGGCAATCTGTACGATGTTGTCGCCTCTGTCGTACCTGGTTTTCATCCGGCTGCGCGAGGCTGACTAGTTCCTGCCGGGAGAAGCACCATGCTCAAGCTCTATACCTACTTTCGCAGTTCGGCTGCGTATCGCGTGCGGATCGGTCTGAATCTCAAGGGGCTCGATTACGAAGCGGTGCCGGTGCATCTGGTGCGCGGCGGCGGTGAGCATCTGAGCGCCGAGTATCGCGCGCTGAATGCCGGCGCGATGGTGCCGACGCTGGTCGACGGCGACGCCGCGCTGGCCCAGTCGCTGGCCATTCTCGAATACCTCGACGAGACCCGTCCCGAGAAACCCCTGCTGCCGGCCGACCCGCTCGGCCGCGCGCGCGTTCGCTCGCTGGCTCTGACGGTGGCGTGCGAGATCCATCCGCTCAACAATCTGCGCGTGCTGAAGTATCTGACCGGCGAACTCGGTATTTCTGACGAAGTGAAAATGCAGTGGTATCGGCACTGGGTCGAGGAGGGGCTGGGCATTCTCGAAACCCGCCTGGCGCGCGAGCCGGAAACGGGGGTTTTCTGCCATGGCGATACGCCGGGCCTGGCCGACTGCTTCCTCGTCCCGCAGGTGTTCAACGCCGAACGCTTCCAGGTCGATCTCGGGCCGTATCCGACGATTCTCCGGATCAACCTGGCCTGCGCCAAGCTGCAGGATTTTGCCGCGGCGCACCCGGCGCAACAGCCGGATGCGGAATAAGATAAGCTTTTTCCCGCTCCGCCAACGATTGAGGTGCCAGCTTGCTAGCCAAAGAAACCACGCCCAGCGCGATCGTGAAATATCTCGATCAGTACGTGATCGGCCAGGACGAAGCGAAGAAGGTCCTGGCGGTCGCCGTCTATGCGCACTACCGGAAGATCGCCGCCTTCGCGCACAACGCGGGCGCCATCGCGAAGAGCAACGTTCTCATGATCGGTCCCTCGGGCACTGGCAAAACGCTGCTCTGCGACACGCTGTCGCGCATGCTGCGGGTTCCCTTCGTGACGGCCGACGCGACCTCGCTGGCGCAAACGAAATACGTCAATGAAGAGATCGAAGCCGTTTTGCAGCGCCTCGTCGACATGGCGAACGGCTCGCTCGAAAAAGCCCAGTGCGGGATCGTCTTCATCGACGAAATCGACAAGCTGAAGGCCGCGCCCGGCCAGTCGAACGCGGTTTCGGGCGAGAGCGTGCAGCATGCCCTGCTGAAGATCATGGAAGGCTCGCCGGTCAAGCTGAAGAACAATCAGTACATCGATACCGCCAACATCCTGTTCATCTGCGGCGGCGCCTTCGTCGGCCTCGACAAGATCATGTCGAAGACGCACGGCTTCGGCTTCATCTCGACCTCGGGCGACGACAACCAGAACATCCTCGACCGCCTGAACAAGCGCGTGAAGCCGACCGATCTCTTCGAATTCGGCCTGATCCCGGAGTTCACCGGCCGCCTGCCGGTGATCGCCAACTTCCAGGATCTCAGCAAGGACATGCTGGTGCGCATCATGAGCGTGCCGAAGAACGCCATTTACCGGCAGTACGTCGAGATTTTCAAGGCCGAGGGCGTCGAGCTGACGATCGCGCCGGCCGTCTTCGAGCAGATTTCCGAAATCGCCATCGAGTACAAGACCGGCGCGCGCAGCCTGCGCGGCATCTTCGAAGAGCTGATCACGCCGATCCTGTACGTCGTTCCGGACCACCCGGATATCTGCCGCGTCGAGATCGCCTCGCTGTTCGAAGACCCCTTGCTGTTCAGGAAGGCGTGAAGGCATAAACTCGCCAGGGCGCACGCTTCACTTCACACCGCTTCTCTGACGATTCGTCGCTAATTCCATGAGGGGAAAGGGTTTATTCAGTTACCCACAAAATCTGTGGATAACTCTGTGGATTACCCGCCGCCGATGCCCCTAAACCCCTGCCAGGCAAGCCGTTTTCTTACTTTGCCGCAAGCTTGGGCGGAATATTTATAGTCTTATCTATCAATGGCTTGCGTGTTTTATCTGTAAGCACCCGATGCTGCGCTGCGGAAGGTCGCAAGCGCTGCGCATAAAAATCACTTCTGTGCGTAAGTCAAGTCTTGACAGCAAAAAAAATCGATTTAGTGCGCCGCTTGCCGGCACTGGCAATGCGCGCGGCGCCTAAAAAACAGGCGGCGTCAAAAAGGTCTTACGGAAGAGAGATATAAGACAGTTGTCCAGTTGTTATCCACAGGGTTTCAGGTCGATTCTGTGGGTAGCGCAAGGATAACGTCGCGCGCCAGCCGGCCGGCGCCGCGGTTTTTTTTCGAATAAGCGCCGCTAATTCTTTTGTTCGTTTATTCGCCTTTGTCGGCTTCGTAGGCGGACGGGCTGACGCCGGCGTGCGCAAGAAACTCGCGCAACTGCTTGATGAGATCGCGGGAACAGTCGCTGCTGTGGTGGGGATGGTGCAGAAAATCGCTGATCTTGTTCAGCGACACCTTGAAGCGCGCGCCATGCGACGGTTCGATCGTCGCGCCGAGGTGGTTGAGCAGGGACTCGACTTCGCGCCAGTGGACGTTGGCCGGTGGCGGGTCCTGGAAAATCGTGCGCAGTAAGGCTAGATGTTTGTGGCTCATGGCGGCTCTCCCGGGCAAGTTGGCTTGCACACACGCTAATGCCAGCTTACCAAGATCACAGGCGCTGCATAGCGTTCCGGGTGATTTTTTCGGAAAAAAAACGCCGCTCAATCGACTTGCGCGCCGCGTTCGAGCAGCAGTTCGCGCAGCACGCTGCGGTGACAATGCGACTCCTCGGCGCAGTAGCAGCCGACCGAGAAATTCGCCGAGCGCGAGAGCGCCGCCAGCAGGTCGAGCGTGCGGCTGTTTTCCGGCGTCGCCATCTCGGCGCGGTAGTGCTTCACGAAGCGCTTCCAGTCCGCGTCGCTTTCAGCGTGCAGGGCCTGCGTCACCAGTTCCTGGCTCGGCGCGAGGTTGGGGTACCACACGTCGTACCAGTTGCCGGACGCGAACTCGCTCTTCGGTACGCCGCGCGGCGGGCGGCGCACGGTGCCGATGCGCGTGCCTTCGTCGGGCAGGCGCGGGGTGCCGAGGCGGACGATGTGGATGGTCATGGCGGTCCTTTCGGTAGTGGCAAGTGGTGAGCGAAGCTTCATTCTTCCTGCGCGAAATAGCGCCTGGGTTCGACGCCGAGCGAGCGCTTGAACATCGCCGTAAACGCGCTGGCGCTGCGGTAGCCGAGTCGTGCCGCGATCAGGGCGACCGGCATGCCGTTCGCCAGATGGCCGAGGGCTTCGACGAGGCGGGCCTGCTGCCGCCATTGGCGGAAGCTCATGCCGGTTTCGCGCTGGAACTGGCGGGCCAGCGTGCGGCTGCTCGTGGCGTGCCGTTCGGCCAGCGTCTCCAGCGTTTCATGCGCGTCGGCGTGTTCGAGCTGTCGCCGGCAGAGTTCGTGCAGGCGCGCTTCGCCGGGCATCGGCAGGTAGAGCGCGGGGATCTTCAGGAAGCGCAGTTCGCCGAGCGCCAGCGCCGCGATCTGGCCGGCGCGGCCGTCGCGGTCGTAGGCCAGCGGTTCGTCGAGCAGGGCGAGGATCAGCGCGCGCAGCAACGGGCTGACCTCGATCAGGCAACAATGCTCGGGCATGCCGGGCGCCGCGTCGGGACGGATGTAGAGCGTGCGTATCTCGACCGGGCCGAGCATGATCACGCGATGGTCGGTGTCGGCCGGTATCCACACGCCACGGATCGGCGGCACCACCCAGCAGCCGGCGTCGGTCTCGACGCGCATGACGCCGCTGCCGGCGTAGACCAGCTGCGCGCGCGGGTGGCGGTGCATTGGCGTCTCGCCGCCCTTGTAGTCGCGCGCCTTGGCGGTGACCGGGTGGGGCAGGGTCTGGTACTCGTCGTCGTGGGCGATCACGCGATCGTCCGGTGGGGTTGTCCGATTCACGATGCTTTTTGTCAGGACATGCGTCAAGCAGTCATTCTAGACTGATGGCCGGAATCTTTGCCGCTGAAAGCCATGAAAAAAATCTCCGCCAACGAAGCCGCGATCAATGCTCCCGTCGTGCCCGACGCGCTGAAAAACACCACCTACGCGGTGATCGCCGCGATCAGCTTCTCGCATCTGCTGAACGACATGATGCAGTCGGTGCTGCTCGCCATCTACCCGATGCTCAAGCAGGGGCTGCAGCTCTCGTTCGCGCAGGTCGGCCTGATCACGCTCGCCTACCAGCTCACCGCCTCGCTGCTGCAGCCGCTGATCGGCCTCTACACCGACCATCGGCCGCAGCCGTATTCGCTGCCCGTGGGCATGGGCTTCACGCTGCTCGGCCTGCTCCTGCTCGCGCAGGCGGCGACCTTCGGCGCCGTGCTGCTCGCCGCCGCGCTGGTCGGCGTCGGCTCGTCGGTCTTCCATCCCGAGTCGTCGCGCGTCGCGCGCATGGCGGCCGGCAGCCGGCCCGGTCTCGCGCAGTCGCTCTTCCAGATCGGCGGCAATCTCGGCACCGCGCTCGGCCCGCTGCTCGCGGCGCTGGTCATCGTGCCGCTCGGGCAGGGCAGCGCGGCGTGGTTCTCGCTCGCCGCATTGCTCGGCGTGCTGGTGCTTTCGGCCGTCGGGCGCTGGTCGAGCCGGCATGTGGCGGGCTTTCGCGGCCGCATGCGCGCGCACGCCGGCAACGGCCTGACGCGGCGCCAGATCGCGCTCTCGCTGCTCGTCCTCGGCCTGCTGATGTTCTCGAAGTTTTTCTACATGGCCAGCCTGAACACCTACTACACCTTCTACCTGATCGAGAAGTTCGGCCTCTCGCTGCAGAGCGCGCAGATGTACCTCTTCGCCTTCCTCTTCGCCGTCGCCGCCGGTACCGTCGCCGGCGGTCCGATCGGCGACCGCATCGGCCGCAAGCGCGTGATCTGGGCGTCGATCCTCGGCGTGGCGCCGTTCGCGCTGCTCCTGCCGCATGCCGACCTGTTCTGGACCGGCGTGCTCTCGGTGATCATCGGGCTGATCCTCGCCTCGGCCTTCTCGGCCATCCTCGTTTACGCGCAGGAACTGCTGCCGGGCAAGGTCGGCGCGATTTCTGGCCTCTTCTTCGGCCTCGCCTTCGGCATGGGCGGCATCGGCGCCGCGCTGCTCGGCCAGCTCGCCGACGCGACGAACATCGAGACGGTGTACCGGGTCTGTGCCTTCCTGCCATTGATCGGTTTGTTGACCGCGTTTTTGCCGAATATCGAGAAGCGTTGAGCGTGCGGTTTCGGTAGCTGCAGGTGCTACCTGTGTTTAGCGGGGAGAAATTGCGCAGTACTGTTAGTTTCGTGCTGTTGGTGTGGTTATGCTTTTGGTCTTGTTTGTGACGGGCGGGACTCGACCCTTAGCTGTCTTTGAGGCTTTGAGAAAGCAGACCTTTAACCTGAAGAGCATTGGTTTACCAGCATGCGACATGCTCAGGTCGTCATCGAATGCTAGCGCCGGAAATACAACGAGGAGCGACCCAAGAAATCCCTTGGCAGTTTGACACCGGCTAGCTATGCCAAATCGCTCGCCCAAAAATCGGCTACGTTAACCCCGGACTCTAAAGCTCCGTGCTACTGAAAACGAGGGGGACGTCGTGCTTGGTGTGTCAATTCGCGCTGTTGCTTGTTCACTCTGGGTTGAAGACGAACTGTTGACCTGGAACTAGATTGAAATTGCAATCTTCTGCCGGAAGCCCAGATCTTTTTAGGCGATTGATGGCCTCTCCTTTTTCGGCTAAGTCCGCCAGTATCTTCTGTTCTAGGTTTTCCAAGTGGGACAGCATATGCACGAAACCGCTGAGCGCCTCGTGACTGTCGTGCCGAAGTTGCGCCTTCGATGTGGCAATGGGCCTGATGTTTAGCGTTTGAACTTCAGAATGCGCGGCTTGCGAGTTGCGCAGCTTATTCACGAGATCCATGTGATCCATAGCGCAATGCTCGAACTCAAGACATAAGTGAAATGGATGCGCTAATGTGCCAACCAATGAAACAAGATGAGGTTCTTGGCCATTCTTCCGTTTGCAGGATGGGCAAGGCGATTCAAGCAACTGACCTAGCGCCATACGCTGATACCGAGACTCCGGAATCTGGGTGCAGTAGAGCAGTTGCTTGATAGCGACTTCGCATAGTCTCGCAGAGTAAATAAGCACTTCGTTATACAAGCGGATTCGCTCAATTTCTACGACTACTTCGTCGTCACTTGTTGTTAGGGTGGTGGCGTACTCGTGAGATGCGTTGATGACTCTGCTCATGAGTAGCGCAAGCGTGATGCCGCTCGCTGTATAAGGGTTGGTGAAGCCGCTGTCTGTCGGAGAATCTGAGGGCGGCATGAGAGAAAGATGTCCACGCTGTAACATCCACGCACGCATCTCGGTCGCTAGCGGCAGAAGATTTAGCCCGGAAATCTGCTCACCTGTCCAGCGAAAAGCGTGCGGACGAAAGCTCCACGAATGATGCGTTCCATGCCACTCTCGTTTGTGTGGCTGCTCGGGGTTTACGTCCATTTGTCTATGGGGTCATCCTGAAAGCAAGAGCAATAATGGCATCCCGCAGATTCTTGAAAAGATGCACGAGAATAGAGGAATGTCATGCGTTGCATCGTATAAATGTCTTGGAGATTGTGCCCGTAGCGCTATCCGTTGTCATGCGACAGCTCTTATGCAAATGGCGGCTTGAGTTCAATTAACCCTACGTCCGGTTCTGGTTGTTCAGAGGCACTCGCCCACAAGAGTTTTTTAACCGCCCATGAACCGACGAGCGCTTTCGCGTGCCACTTCAATCATAGCTGCTACCCGCCTGGCTGGCGGGTCAAGCTCTTCAACGAAAATTTCGGCAACCCGCACGATCGCCGCGTCGGCAGCGGCGTAGGGCCGTTTCCGGCTAATGCATTCGGCGTTTCAAGCAGGCTTAGAGCTTAGCCGATGCCGAGCGCGACGCGATGTTCGTCGCAAAAGGCCTTGCCGGTCTTGTAGCCGGCGGCGTAGAGCCGCTCGAGGTTGGATTCCGACCAGTCCATCAGGTCGGGCCAAGCCGATTCCGGCAGCGAGCCGAGCAGGGGTACCTTGAGCAGACGCCGCTTTTTCGTTCCGTCGGGATTGCGGTTGTGCTCCAGATCGAACAGGCGGATATCGTCGCGGGCGATTTCGACGAGCGGGGTGATGATCGAATGCACCCAGGCGTCGTAGAGGTTGCGCGGTGTGCGGATCAGCTTGTTCGAGCCGAGGATGTCGAAGACGACGAGGGTGTCCAGATCGTCATGCAAGCCGTGCTGGCGTTCGTTGCCGCTCCACAGGAAGGTCTTCGCCGCCCTGCCGTCGCCGTTGGCCTTGCCTTTGGGGCGCTCGGCCAGCAGGGCGCGGAAGTTGATGGTGTCGATGGCGGCGCCCTCGATGTAATCCTCGCCGCCGATCGTGTACGGCGGATAGATCAGGGGAAAGGAGAGGGCGGCCCGAAAATGCTCGGGCGTCACTTCGTGTTTGCCCCAGATCGTCATTTTGCCCCGGGTGACATTGAAGGCGTTGATATAGAACTCGCTGTTCAGGGCCGGCAAGGCCGTAAAGTCGATGACCTCCTCGGCGAACGGTACGTGCGCACACAGGCCGAGGCTATGCGGTCCGGTATCGCTCGGCGTGAGCGTTGCCCAGACGAGTTGCAGCCAGTCGCCGAACAGCCGCTGCGCTGCCGTTTTCCCGTCCTGGGCAAGAATCTGGCGGGCGAAGGGATTCATGCTCAGCATCTGGCGAAAGGCGTCGGCGGCGGGACCAGGCTTCGAGAAGACCTTGTAGTTGACCGGCAGCCAGTCGTAGATCCGGTCGGAAATACCCAGTTTGACGGTGGCTTCCAGCGCTTTTCGGGGATCGCCGCCAAGCGGTGCGCGGTAGAGCAGGCCGAGCAGCGCGCCGGCGCCGGACGTGGAGACCACGTCGAAGTCGACGCCGCGCTCGCTCATTGCGACCAGCGCCCCGGCCATCAGCGTCGCATTGGGCGCGCCGCCGCCGATGAGAAGCGCTTTTCGCTTGGCGGGAACGTCTTTGGGCAGGGCCTGCATCATCGTCTTTCTCCTTGGCGTGGTAAGCGAGCGGTTTGAGCGGGTAATCCGAATGTGGCTGAAATGCGGGTGAATGCTCCGGGCATCGAGAGCAGGCCTGTCAGGCCGGCTCCGTTTGACGCGGCTGCTCGATCGGCAGGTGGATGCGGAAGGTCGTTCCCTGTCCGGGGTCGCTGGCGACCTCGATGCTGCCATGGTGTTTCTGCACGATGCCATAGGATAGCGACAGTCCCAGCCCGGTGCCCTGGCCGACCGGCTTGGTGGTGAAGAAGGGATCGAAAATGCGCTGCAGATGCTCGCTGTCGATGCCGCTGCCGGTGTCGGCGATCTCGATCCACACTCCGTTTTCTTCGCAGCCGGTGCGCAGGGTGATGACGCCGTTCTTGGCGATCGCGTGGCCGGCGTTGACCAGGAGGTTCATGAACACCTGGTTGAGTTCCGAGGGCAGGCACTCAATCTTGGGCAGCGATCCATATTCCTTGCGCACCTCGGCCTTGTACTTGAGCTCGTTCCAGACCACGTTGAGTGTGCTGTCGAGCCCGCGGTGAACGTCGGCGTGCTGCCAGTCGGTGTCGCCGACGTGCGAGAATTCCTTGAGCGCCTGGACAATCTTCTTGACCCGCTCGAGGCCGTGCATGGATTCGGATAGCAGCGCCGCCACATCGCCCTTCACGTAATCCAGTTCCACCGCCTGTTTGACCGCCTCGATTTCCTGGATCGCAGCCGGGTGTCCCCGGAGCAGGGATTCCTGCCGTTCGTAGGTGTCGATCAGGCTCAGCAGACCTTTGACGTAGCCGTCCATGGTGCTGAGGTTGGAATTGACGAAGGCGATCGGGTTGTTGATTTCGTGCGCGACGCCGGCGGCGAGTTGTCCGATCGAGGCGAGTTTCTCGGCGTGCAGCAATTGCTGGTGGGTTTCCGCCAGTTCCCTGTGGGAGTCCAGCAGCTCCTGGTGCGACGCCTGCATCGCCTCGTTGGCGCTGGTCAGTTCGGCCGTGCGCTCGTCCACCAGCTGCTCGAGGTGCTCACGGTAGCGCGCGAGCGCTGCGGTTTTTTCCCTCACCGTAGTCATCATTTCCGAAATCGAGGTGCTCAGGAATTCGAATTCGACGATTCCCTCGTAGCCCGGTGGCTGTCCGGCCCTCAGGTCGCGGATGATGGCGGCGATCGGTTTGCGGGTAATGGCGGAGAGGTAGAGCATGAACAGGGCGGCGGCAGCCGTCAGGGTCCCGCCCGCGATCCACGCGCCCCGCAGCAGACCCTGCTCGAGCGTTTCGTAGGCCCGGCCGTCCTGGATCAGCGTGAGTTGCCAGCGCCACGGCTTGAAGGCGAAGGTGTAGGCGTAGTAGGTGCTGCCGTCGGCCTCGAACTGGCGGATACGCTCGAGGCCCCCATCGTCGGCGGCGGGAAGGCTGACCGCCAGTTCGCCGAATTCCCGCGCGTGTTGCGTGGCTTCGTCTACCACGATGATGCGCAAACCATTGCTGCGCGCGAAATCGTCGATCGAGATCAGGGCATGGACCTTGTGGTCGCGCCGGGCGCTGGCGTCCTCCGTCAGGCCGGCACGCTGCAGCTCGTCCTCGTGGTCGTCGGCGATCTGGCGCACGGCGTCGGAGCGCCAGCGCAGGTTGTTCTCCGTCTGCTCGCGGGTAAAGTGGGACGTGGTGAAGAGAACGGCGGCGATGACCACGGCGCCGAAGACGAGCGTAAAGCCCAGGATCGGCAGCAGGACGCGAGTTGCCAGACGGTTGTGGAATGGCCTCATGGCTGGCCTATTTGCGCACGATCGGCAAGGCCGTGCGCAAGGCCTCCGGCCAGACGATCTCGCGGCGCCCATGTTGCCATTGCACGATGAGGGGAAAACGTTTCGTCTGCAGGCCCGTCCGGTCCACCGTGTAGCGCCCGAGCAGGGCGTTGGTGTCGAGTTGGGCGAGGCTGTCGCGCAGCAGCGAACGGTCGATGCGGCCGGCCTGCAACAGCGCGCGCTCCAGGACCTGGCAGGCGGCATAGGCGTGGGCGGCAAGGAAATTGGGCTTCTCGCCGTAGGCCGCGACGAATTCCCTGAGGAACTCCACCGTTCCGGGAAGCTTCAGATCTTCCCGGGGTTCCCAGGTGGTCGTCGCAAACGTTCCCTCGGCGGCGCTGCCGAGAATGCTTCCGTACTTGTCCAGGCCGGGGCCGACCGATGCGTAGTAGGCCGCCGGCGTCCAGCTGATGCGCTGCAGCGCGCGGCGCATGTTGACCGACTCGGCGAAATGCCCCGCCATGAGGAGTGCCTGAGCGCCGGACTGCTGCGCCGCGCGGGCGACCGGCTCGAGGTCGCTGCTGCCGAGGGGGATTTTCTGGCAGGAGGTGATGCGCACCCCGTATTCCGCCGCCCAGGTCTGCGTGCCCTCGGATACGTCGACCGAAAAGATGTCGTCGGCCTGCACCACCGCCAGCGTGTCGACGCCCGCGTCGGCGAGCACGGCGAGGAAACCGATGGTGTGCCGTCCGGCGATCGGGATGATGCCGAAAAGGTTGCGGTAGCCTTGTTTCCACAGGGCTTCGGCAGCGCCGCCCGGCGACAGCATCGGATAGCCGTGCCGATCGGCGATCGGGGCGACGGCGGCCGTAATACTGCTGGAATATGGTCCCATGAGCAGGTCGGCGCCATCGTGCAGGACATAGTCCTCGTAGATGAGGCGGGCCGTTGCCGCGTCGCTCTTGTCGTCGCGGATGATCATCTCGACGCGTCGGCCGAGGATGCCGCCGCGCCGGTTGACCTGGTCTGTCCACAGGCGGTAGGCCTTGCCCTGCATTTCGGCGTCGGTGGCATAAACGCCGCTCAAGCCGAGCGAGAGGCCGATGCGCAGCGGCGGTGCGGCGGCTTGTGCCGCCACGCACGGGATTGCCGCCGCTGCCGTGGCGGCACAGAAGGCGCCCAGTACGCGGCGTCTGGTGAAGCTTCCATGATGCATGGCGCTCTTTCTTTGCCTGTTTCACCGGCGACATCGTCGGCAAAGTGTTTATTGATGGTGCGGTACAGCATTGCGAGAAAAAAACGATCTCGTAAGCGATGTGGAAGACATTGTTTCGCCAGTAAATACGGCTTTTATGCAAGAGCGATTGAAATGCGGAATAAATTGTGCGACTGCACAATTATGCGCCCGGCCATGCAATGGTAAATTCAATCGGGAAATAAAAAAATAAGTACTTCCGGGTATTCCAAACGCGTTTTCGCGGTGGGATGCTGCCCCGGATAGCGGGGCTTTTTGATTCGGCCCGGATCAATCGCTGATAGAAAACTGGATTGCCGCCGCGCCGGCGGCGCGTTTTATTGCGGCAGAAGGAAGCGCCGCGCGCTTTCGCGTGCCGCTTCGATCATCGCGGCCAGCCCTTCGGCGGGCGGATCGAGCTCCTCGGCGAAGATTTCCATCGCTTCGCAATACAGCAGCACTGGGTGCAGGCGCCGATCCTTGCCGGAAATAAGTGCCAGGCCCCTTTGCCGTTGTTCAGGGGAAGGCAGTTCCTACGGCAGCTTCGTGCCCTAAGCGGTCTGATGGCTGTTATGGAAGCAGCCGTTAACGACGGAGGTCAGGGACAGTCGGCCAGCGTAGCTGGCCGACTGTCCCTGGACCTATCTGTTAGCCGTCATTTTCCCAGTCCCCTAGAAGTTTCTTAGCTTCGTTCAAGGTTTGCTCAACGTGAAGGATCAAATCGGCATGGGCAACGGCAATAGGTGAGTCGCCTGAGTATTTATTGTGTATGAGCGCGTATTCATACTCTATGCGTACGATGAAACTCAGGAGGTCAGACAGTGGAAGAAGATCTCCCTCTCTTGCAGATGCGGAGGCGTGCAATAGATGAACGAGTTCCGACATGGCCGGGCCAGTCAAGAGGGTGTCCGGAATTTTGTGTAAACGGGTTTGTTGTTAGAGGTTGGTCACCCGTTCTTCAAACTGGATAGTAAAGCGAGTCAGCGCAGCTTTCCAATCCCGGATCGGCATGGTCCATTTCCGGCT